>BNJS01000631.1_pt1 | contig 236292 bp, 414 predicted proteins | sample 8540461 | NCBI WGS metagenome assembly BNJS01 (sample SAMD00202454, study PRJDB9452) | human saliva metagenome | isolation source: human saliva | place: Japan
AGCACTTTCCACCAGATAATGCCGATGGTGCCGAAAATCAGGATTTCGACCACGCCTCATGATGAAGCCTGCTTTCCACCATTCGGTCATGCTGACATAGTTCGAGCCGTAGATGACGGGGGACGAACCTGAAGCGTAGTGGGTCAGCGACATCATGATGCCGGTGGCGGACGCCATAATCAGGGCGAACAGCATCGGCGGTGCGCCCAAGGCGAGGCCTGCGCCGTAGAACGCGCCGAACATGGCGGTAACGTGTGCCGTGCCGCTGGCGAAAACGTAGTGGGCGTAGAGATAGGCGAGTACCAACAGGGCGCAGCCGGCTTCCCAGCCCAAGCCAAGATGGGAGATGCCGCCCTGCATGGATTCGGACAGCCATGCAATCAGTCCCAATTTGTTGAGGAAGTTCGCCATCATTACCAAGGCGGCAAACCAGACGATGGTGTCCCACGCGCCTTTTTCTTTCAGCGCGTCGTCCCAAGTCAGTACGCCGGTCAAGAGACACAGGGAGAGGCCGAGGAAGGTGGTGGCGGTAGCATCGACTTTCACGCCGAACAGCATTTCGGGAACGCCCGCCCACAAAAGCAGCAGAATCACGAAAATGCCGAGCATGATTTTTTCGTCACGCTTCATCGCGCCCATTTCTTTCAGTTTTTCTTTGGCAAGGGCGGTCGCGTTAGGCGTTTGTTTGATTTTCGGGCGGATACAGGAAATACAGCACCAGCGGCATCAGGAACATGGCCATCAGGCCGGGTACGACCATGGCGGCGAAACCATGTGCCCCAAGAGAGGTGGATTTCGAATTGGTGGCTTTGGCGACCAATTCGACGACCAGCGGGTTGGGCGCGGTCGCGGTAATGAAGATGCAGCAGGTGATGATGTTGGCGTGGTAGTTGACCAGCGCGAGATATTTACCGATTTTGCCCTCCGTGCCTTTTTCGGGGTCGGAATCGAAACTCAGGGCGATGGAGCGCATAATCGGATGCACGATCGCACCGCCGCGCGCGGTATTGCTTGGCGTTACCGGACCGATGACCAAGTCGGCAAGCGCCAAGCTGTAACCTACGCCCAGCGTGCGTTTGCCGAAGAGGGAAATCAAGAGGTAGCCGATACGCATCCCCGCCGGTTTTCAACAAACCGCGCGAGATGATGATGGCGATACCGATCATCCAGATTAACGAGTTGTTGAGGCTGCTCAGTGCGTCTTTGGTCGCGTCGGCAGTTTTTCGTTGGTCACGCCGGTCAGCGCGACCAAGGTAATGCCTAAAATCGCCATTGCGCCGATGGGCATGGCTTTTGCCGATGATGCCGGCGATGATGCCGACGAACAACGCCAAAAGGTGCCATGCGTCGGGCGATACGCCCTGCGGCACGGGTATGACGAACCAGATAATCAGCGTCAGCGCGAGCGCAACCGCAGCAGGAATTGGCTTGAAGCCCATGTTGAGTCTCCTAGTTTGAGGTATTGGGGAAATTGGGCTTTCAGACGACGTGTGCCTGATTTTTGGTGGGGAGAGGTCGTCTGAAACGTATTTAGGGCAGCAGTTGTTTTTTTATGTTTTTCTTTTGGGTGTTTGGGTAATGCGTGTTTTGTGTTGCCATCTTTTTCAGACGACGTTTCTTGAGTTTTACGTTTTGCCCTTTCCCTAACCCTCTCCCACGGGGAGAGGGAATAATGGCGCTGAAAATCAACCTTTATCAAATTTTTCTGCATCTGTCCCCTCTCCCGTGGGAGAGGGTTAGGGAGAGGGTAAAACCTCAGATTTAGTAGGTTCGGTTGTGAAACCCAACAAATACTGAAACCCTAATTCATCATGTTGGTTCATGTCCCAACTTACGAGTATTTTTCAGACGACCTCCCATAATACAAAAAGGTCGTCTGAAACCCCGTATCGGATTAATCCTGCTCCACCGGCAGTCCGTACTCTTCGGGGAAGGTGCGCAGCGAGCTTTGCAACACGGTAACCGCGCCGTCGATCAGGCCGCAGCGGCCGCTTCGGGGCAGCAGTTGGCACAGGCTTTGCAGGGCGCGGAGGTCGTCTGAAGTGCCGATGCCGGTATCCACGCGGTTGAGCAAGCGTGAAAGTTGGAACGTGCCGCCTTTGCACGGCGGGCATTGTCCGCATGAGTTGGAGGCAAAAAATTCCACATACTCGGACACTTTGCGCACGACGCTGGTGCCTTCGGAAATCACAATCATCGCACCCGTACCGAGGCTGGATTTGCGTTCGCGCACGGACACGAAGTCCAAAGGTACGTCCAAATCTTTCGCGGTCAGAAGCGTGTTTGACGGGCCGCCGGTGAAGACGGCTTTAAACGTGCGGCCCTCGAGCATACCGCCGCCGTGGTCGAAAATCAGCGATTGCAAGGTCGTGCCCATCGGCAGTTCGTACAGCCCCGGGTTCAATACGTCGCCGGAGAGCGAGTAGAGTTTCGTGCCTGCGGCATCGCCCAAACCCAGCGATTTGTACCATTCCGCGCCTTTGGCAAGGATTTGCGGGATGTTGGCGAAGGTTTCGGTGTTGTTGATTAAGGTCGGTTCGCCTTCTACGCCGCTTTCGGCGGGGAACGGCGGCTTGCGGTGCGGGAACGGGAAACCGCCTTCCAACCATGAAATCACGGCGGTTTCTTCGCCGCCGATGTAGCGGCCTGAAGTTTCGACCAATTTCAGGTCTAAAGGTTTGCCCAGATAGTTTTCGATGCGGATGAACAAATCGCTTTTTTTCCATTGCTCGATGGCGGGTACGATGGCGGCGACGGATTCGGTCTGGTGCGGGTTGACATACATAACCGCTTTGTTGGCGCGGCAGGCGACGGCGGCAATCAGAACGCCTTCGATGACTTGGTGCGGCGTTTTCGCCAGCAATACGCGGTCTTTGAACGTACCCGGTTCGTCTTCGTTGGCATTACAGACGACGTATTTGTCGCCGTGTTTGCTTTGGGCGGCAACGGCCGCCTCCCATTTGCGCCAGGTCGGGAAACCTGCGCCGCCCATGCCGCAGAGGTTGGCGTCTTGCAGCTTGGAAACGATGCTTTGAGGATCGGCAAGCGCCGCCAGCAGGCCTTCGCCGCCGCCGACTTTGCGCCACGCGGCCAAATCCGCGCCGACTTGGCGGGACGGGTGCAGTAAGTTTTGATTGGCTTGGTTCATGATTGTTGCTCCTGCAAACCGGCGTGTTCGCGCAAATCGAATTTGCCGTAGTCGGGATATAAAACGGGGGCTTTGATGTCGCTGGTCAGTCCGGCGCGGGTCATTTCGCGTTGCAGATCGTGGACGTGTCCGACACCGCCGCGCACTTTTTTTCAGCGGCAGGCCGCAACTGGCGGCGGCTTTTACCCGGCGCGGCGGCCGAAGCTGATGATGTCCAAAAGCGCGTTGCCCATCAGGCGGTTGCGGCCGTGGATGCCGCCGGTTACTTCGCCGGCGCAATAGAGGCCTTCGACGCAGGTTGCGCCGTCGCCGTTGATTTCGACGCCGCCGTTTTGGTAGTGCAGGGTCGGATGAATCATTACGGGTTCGACGGCGGGGTCGATACCGCATTTGTGGGCGACGTGGCCGAGCGTAACCAAACGGTTCAACACATCAGGATCGTTTTCAATCAGGCGCGGGGTGTCGAGGAACACGCCGACCTGTCCGTCGCGCACCACGCCGCGGCCTTCGCGGCACTCGCGCAAAATGGCGGCGGCAACGACGTCGCGCGGCTGCAATTCGTCAACGAAACGCTCGCCCAAGCCGTTGATCAGTTTCGTGCCTGCGGAACGCACGGCTTCGGAAATCAGCGCGCCCGCCAAGTGTGGCGGATGGGCGACGCCGGTCGGATGGTATTGAAAGGAATCGATGTCGCGCAGTTTCGCGCCGATGCGGTATGCCATCACCAGACCGTCGGCGGTTGCGCCGTAGTGGTTGGAAGTGGCGAAACCCTGCAAATGCAGCCGTCCGCTGCCGCCGGTTGCCAAGACCACGGCTTTGGCGTGAACCAATACCAAAGAGCGTTTTTTTCCAAATCGTACAAAAATCGCGCTGACGCAGCGGCCGTGTTCGTCCGACAATAATTCGATGGCGGGGTGGCGGTTGAGCTGGGTGATGTTTTTCGTCGAGTTCGACCGCCTCGCGCAGTACGCGCATCATTTCGAGGCCGGTAAAGTCGCGGTAGCTCAGGATGCGCGGCACGGTCGTACCGCCCGCACGTTTGCGGCTCAACATGCCGTTGCTGTCCGCGCCTTTGGCAAGGTCGAAAGTCATGCCCAAACCGATCAGCCAGCGGATGGCGGACGGCGCGTCGGTAACCATTTGCGCCACCAATTCTTTCTTGCCTGCGTTGTGGCCGCCTTTGATGGTGTCGTCAAAGTGTTGCTGCAAGCTGTCTTCCGCGCCGACCGCCGCCTGAATGCCGCCTTCGGCCATCACGGTATTGCTGTCGCCGATACGCAGCTTTGTTCGCCATAATCACGCGCGCGCCTGCTTCGGTCGCGGATAACGCCGCCGCCGCACCCGCACCGCCGCCGCCGATAACCAGTACGTCGGTGTTCAGGTGTTCTGCGCCCGACAAATCATAGTCGTCAATCAGGGATGGCTGATCAGCAGTTTCGCCAAATCAGGATGGCAGTAATCGCCCGTGTTCGGGACCGATGGGCAGTTTGACGCGCGCATTTGCCTGATAGTCGGGGTGAAACTGGCTCAACAATTCGTTTTTTTCCGGCAAGTCGCCGCGCAGTTCCAATGAGGAAGCGCGCAGGTTGGCAAGGGCGGTTTCGTAGTCTATGCCTTGGATTTCGTTCGCCATCACATTGCCTCCTCTTCAAATTCGACTTTCATTTTGCCGCTGTCGATTTCGCGCAGGCGGCGCATCAAATCCACCGGACGCAGCGTACGCGCCGCTTTCATGCGGCGGGCGAACAGGCCTCAGTGGTTCGGACGGATGTGTTCGGGGCAGGAAAGGGTGCAGAGGTTGCACATCACGCATTGGTCGAAGGTCAGCGCAGCCGCGCCGAAATCGCCGGATACCACCTGCGCTACGCCGTTTTTCCACTTCCAAACCTTTGGGGCAGGCACGGTTGCAGCCGCCGCAATGACGGCAGTGTTGCGCTTCGGGAAGGCTTTGGCGGTGTCGTCCAGCCAGTTCCAGCCGTCGCCGACCTCGCTTACGTCGTAATACTGGATATGCTCGGGGAATAAAGTAGTCCAAGAAGCTGACCTGCATCCCTTCTTCGACTTTGGTTTCACACGCCAACGCAGTCGTTACCTCGCGCTCGCCTTCCTTGCGGATCAGTGCAGCGGCACGAACCGCACACGCCTTGCCCCATGCAGCCGACGTTGGCGGTAATCGCGCTGCCTGAACGGGCATAGGCCTGAATGATTGACGAGTCGGCGGAGGCTTTGACCTCGTGGCCGTCTATGGTCAGGGTTAACAAGTTTTTCACTCATGGTGAGTGTCCTGTGGAATTTTAGGGATGATGTTCATAAACGGAAAACCGTTCCGTATTTTTATTACATTCGCGAACCGACGGAAAATGGGAAAAGTTGAGCAATACACTCAAGAATTTATTATATAAATCAAGGTCTACAACGCAGATGAAGTGTAACAGAAAACAAGCATGAATGAATTGCCTCCCGCTTGACAGATAGCGGCTATAGGATTGTAGACAAAATCCCATCAACGGCAGGCCGTCTGAAAACCAAATTCATGTTTCTCAAAATGAAAATAATACGTCCGGTTTCAGGTTAATAAAAATTTAAACTTGCAAAATACAACTAAATTTCATTATTACCCGTATTAAAAGCATAACTAACATTTTGTATTTAATACATAAAAGCAATAAAATATCATTGCAAATATTCCAATGTTGGAAAATTTCATAATCTTAAACAACCTTGATGCAAATCAAAAACAAACAATATAAACATCAATCCGGTTAACAAAAAAACCTTGTATTACCCCCTGCCTGCCATTCTTCTCGATGCAATCAAAACTTTTTATAAATCATAGCTGCTTTTTTATCCCAGATCTTTTTCAGACGGCCTAAGACGAAAATATTTGATAAAGATACGAATGTAATTTAATTCGACAAAAAGGCCGTCTGAAACTTTTCAGACGGCCTCAAAAACACCCTCTCCTCCTCAACGGCTGCGGCTGCGCTGATATATCGGCATCACTTCCGGCAACATCCGTATGATTGCCCTGTCTGCGCGCCTCGTTGGTCGGATGCGAAGAGAGCAACGCCACAGACATACCGCCCCTGCACCTTGCTCATCTTGTCCCATACCGTTACCGCCGCTTGCGGATTGTAACCCGCCTGCGCCATCAGCCTTACTCCGCCCGCATCGGCTTCGCTTTCCTGATAACGGGAAAAAGGTTTGGTCGCAATCAAGTCTGAGCCCAGCCCGACCAGTCCGCCGTCCACACCGGTAGCACTAGCCAATATCGAACCGCCAAGACCGGTCAGCACCCTGCCCGCCGATGGCTTTTTTACTGTGTTCCAACAGCGCGTGAGTCATTTCATGACCGATAACGGCAGCAATTTCGTCATCGCTCAGATGCAACCCCTGTCTACCATACCCGTGTACATGACCATTTTCCCGCCCGGCATTGCCCACGCGTTCAAATCATTGCTGCGGATAACGTTCATTTGCCAACGGAACGGCACTCCCGTGCGGTTTTCCCTTTCCGCATACGGCTTCAGACGGTTGAACACCGCCGTAATCCGCCGCGACGTCCGCGACGAGGTATCCAATACCTGTTTGCTCTGCGCCTGACGCAAAACCTGCAAATAGCTTTTTAGCCGCACTTTCATTCAATGTTTCGGTATCGTAACCGACCATATCGGCGACAGAAGTACAGCCTGCCGAGACGGTAACGACAGTAACCAATAAAAGCCGAACGCATATTTGGAAATAATTGCATAAAACCTCCTTGGTTAATATTATTGATTAAATACAACTACATAACAAAAACAACAACAAAGGCCGTCTGAAACGGATTTTCAGACGGCCTTCCCATAAATCATACGGCTAACGCGGTTTTTTATCGTTATATCAAGTATTACAGTTGTTTCGCCACTTCGGCAAACTGCATTAAGAACGGCGTTGCAAACATCCAAGATTCGATTTTACGCGCATCATTCACGCGGGTTGTGGATGACGGAGAATTAAGCAGCACGATGGTAATCGGTTGGTTCTGCACATTGGCCTTAACCACCATCGAACGGCCTGCCTCACGGATATAACCGGTTTTCTGCAATTCAATATTCCAACCGCCCTCACGCACCAGCGCATTAGAATTTTTATAACGCTGACTACCCGACGCCGTAGAAACCGCCCCGTAATTGGAAGTGGAATTGCGACGGATAAGAGGATACTTGCTTGCCGCAGCCACCAGGCGGCTTAAGTCGTGCGCAGTTGATACATTTCGGTAATCCAAACCGGTCGGTTCGTAAAACGGCTGTTGCTCATACCCAAACTTTGCGCCTTGGCATTCATAGCCGCAACGAATGCGTTAATCCCTGCCTGGATAAGTACGCGCCAGCGCGTGGGTCGCACGGTTTTCGCTGCTCATCAGGCTCAAGCGCAGCAATTCCTTGCGCGGCAGTGACGTACCGATACTCAAACGGCTACCCGTACCTTTTCAACCGGTCGATTTCTTCAGGCGTAATCGTAACCAGCTCGTTCATGTTCAAATCGGCATCCAGCAACACAATCGCACTCATCAGTTTGGAAATCGACGCAATCGGCATCACGCGGTTGGCGTTTTTTCTGATACAGCACTTCACCGGTTTTTGTTGTTCATAATCAAGGCAGACTGCGAAGAAAGCAGCGGCCCCGCCATCATCGCCTGCGCTTCCACCTGCTCGGCTTTTGCTGATTGCTAAAACTTCCAAAGGGTCTTGCTGGGTTGGAAAATTCTGTTCCAAAAACTGGCCCAGCACGTCCATATCGTCGGCCACCGCCGGCATTGCCGCCAATGAGAGCGATACGCCCAAGCAGACGGCAGTCATTTTTGCATAGTTTCATCATCGGTATTATGGATCTTTCTAATTTTGATATTTCAAACGGGCCTTGCCGTATTTCTAATAAATACCTACTATCTACTTGAACACAGGCGTTTCCCGAATTATTTTCAATTTATTATTTTTGCTTAAAAATCAAAGGCTTTGTAAAGCAAACTACTCGTTTTTCGTTTGTTTGCATCTTTCCGTCTCCTTTTAGGCCGTCTGAATACGGTTAATCCGCCCTCCTTTTCGGATAAGTTTGATAAAGCAGTCGATACTTATTATACTTAACGGCTTTTATCAAGGGCGGGAACGGGACGGCTCCCTTTAAAACGGCTTTTCTGCCCTTATCTCCCCTCCCAGCGGAGCCGAACATCACTTACTTTAATTTAAAGAAAACACCATGTCTGAAGAAAAACGCTCATGCTCATTCTGCGGCAAGTCCGAGCACGAAGTCAAAAATCTGATTGAAGGCGAACACGCCTTTATATGCAACGAATGTGTAGAAACATGCGGCATTATGCTGCACGACTCAAATTCAGAGCCGGCGGAAGAAACCGAGAAAAAATCGCTTCCCACAGGCAAGCTGCCCACGCCTGCCGAAATCGTCGCCAACCCTCAACGATCACGTTATCGGACAGGAACAAGCCAAGAAAGCCTTGGCGGTTTCAGTGTACAACCATTACAAACGCCTGCGCCATCCCAAAGCCAACGGCAACGTCGAATTGTCGAAATCCAACATCCTGCTTATTGGTCCGACCGGTTCGGGTAAAACGTTATTGGCGCAGTCTTTGGCGCGCAAACTGGACGTGCCGTTCGTGATGGCGGATGCGACCACGCTGACCGAGGCGGGTTATGTCGGTGAAGACGTCGAGCAAATCATTACCAAGCTTTTGGGTAAATGCGATTTTGATGTCGAAAAAGCCCAGCGCGGTATCGTCTATATTGACGAAATCGACAAAATCTCGCGTAAAAGCGACAACCCGTCGATTACCCGCGATGTATCCGGCGAAGGCGTACAACAAGCCTTGCTGAAACTGATTGAAGGTACGGTTGCCAGCGTTCCACCCCGCGGCGGCCGCAAAACATCCGAATCAGGAATTTATCAACGTTGATACGACCAACATCCTGTTTATCTGCGGCGGCGCATTTGCAGGCTTGGAAAAAGTGATCCGTCAGCGTACTGAAAAGGCGGTATCGGTTTTGGCGCGTCTGTTCACAGCAAGGACGAAAATGCCGACATTACCGGATTGTTTGAAATCGTTGAGCCTGAAGACTTGATTAAATTCGGTTTGATTCCCGAGTTAATCGGCCGTCTGCCCGTCATCGCCACGCTGGCGGAATTGGACGAAGACGCATTGGTCAACATCCCTGACCGAGCCGAAAAATGCCTTGGTGAAACAATATCAAACCCTGTTCGGCATGGAAAATGTCGAATTGGAATTTGAAGAAGAAGCCTTTGCGCAGCATCGCCCGTCAGGCAATGGAACGTAAAAAACCGGCGCGCGCGGCCTGCGCTCCATCGTTGAACGCTGCCTGTTGGACACCATGTATCAACTGCCCGATTTGAAAGGCGTGGCAAAAGTCGTTATTGGCAAAGACGTTATCGAAAAAGGCGAACAGCCTAAGCTCTTATGCCAAGACGGGAGCGAGTACGCAACTAAAGAAAAAGCCGCCGGATAACGCGACCGCCCCTTTTTCCGATAATATTTTCTCGATAAAGGCCGTCTGAAACTTTGTTTTCAGACGGCCTTTGCTATCATTTCAAAACCATTCGTTTCAATAGTAAATATCTATTACATCCAATAACATGAATGTTCCAATTTTTAAAAACTGGTCTATGATATTTAAAGGAATTGTTTACAATTTTTAATTGCAAAATCATTCGCAGTAGTTTAGAAGAAAAACAGAAAAAGGAACAAAGAGATGTTAGAAGCCTATCGCAAAGCCGCCGCCGAGCGCGCCGCCCCTCGGTATTCCCGCCCTCCCTTTGAACGCGCAGCAAACCGCCGATTTGGTTGAGCTGCTGAAAAACCCGCCCGCAGGCGAAGGTGAATTCTTGGTCGAATTGCTTGCCCACCGTGTTCCGCCTGGTGTAGACGATGCCGCCAAAGTCAAAGCCTCATTCCTGGCTGCCGTTGCCGAAGGCAGCGCATCCAGCCCGCTGGTTTCCCCCGAATATGCGACCGAACTCTTAGGTACAATGCTCGGCGGTTACAACATTCATGCCTTAATCGAACTCTTGGACGACGACAAACTTGCGCCCATTGCTGCCAAAGGTTTGAAACATACGCTTCTGATGTTCGATTCTTTCCACGACGTTCAGGAAAAAGCCGAAAAAGGCAACAAATACGCGCAGGAAGTTTTGCAATCTTGGGCAGATGCCGAATGGTTCACCTCACGCGCCAAAGTTCCTGAAAAAATCACCGTTACCGTCTTCAAAGTTGACGGCGAAACCAATACAGACGACCTCTCTCCTGCGCCCGACGCATGGAGCCGTCCCGACATTCCGCTGCACGCGCTGGCGATGCTGAAAAACCCGCGCGACGGCATCACGCCTGACAAACCGGGCGAAGTCGGTCCGATTAAACTGTTGGAAGAACTCAAAGCCAAAGGCCATCCCGTTGCCTACGTCGGCGATGTGGTCGGTACCGGTTCTTCACGCAAATCCGCAACCAACTCCGTCATTTGGCATACCGGCGAAGACATCCCGTTCGTACCGAACAAACGTTTCGGCGGCGTATGCTTGGGCGGCAAAATCGCGCCGATTTTCTTCAACACTCAAGAAGACTCCGGCGCGCTGCCGATTGAAGTCGATGTTTCCGCGCTGAAAATGGGCGATGTCGTCGATATTCTGCCTTATGAAGGCAAAATCGTGAAAAAAACGGCGAAACTGTTGCCGAGTTCAGCCTGAAATCCCAAGTATTACTGGACGAAGTGCAAGCCGGTGGCCGTATCAACCTGATTATCGGCCGCGGTCTGACTGCCAAAGCGCGCGAAGCCCTGAAACTGCCTGCTTCTACCGAATTCCGTCTGCCTCAAGCGCCTGCTGAAAGCAACGCCGGTTTCACCTTGGCCCAAAAATGGTCGGTCGCGCCTGCGGTCTGCCCGAAGGACAAGGTGTGCGTCCGGGTACTTACTGCGAACCGCGCATGACGACTGTCGGTTCGCAAGACACTACAGGTCCGATGACCCGCGACGAGTTGAAAGACTTGGCTTGTTTGGGCTTTTTCCGCCGATATGGTGATGCAGTCTTTCTGTCACACCGCGGCTTATCCGAAACCTGTCGATGTCAGAACCCATAAAGAACTGCCCGCCTTTATTTCTACCCGTGGCGGCGTATCTCTGCGTCCGGGCGACGGCGTGATCCACTCATGGCTCAACCGCCTGCTACTGCCCGATACCGTCGGCACCGGCGGCGACAGCCACACCCGTTTCCCTATCGGTATTTCCTTCCCGCAGGTTCCGGATTGGTTGCTTTCGCAGCAGCCACCGGCGTCATGCCACTTGATATGCCTGAGTCCGTACTGGTACGCTTCAGCGGCAAAGCTGCAACCGGGCGTAACCCTGCGCGATTTGGTGAACGCCATTCCGCTGTACGCGATTAAACAAGGCCTGCTTACTGTTGCCAAAGCCGGTAAGAAAAACATCTTCTCCGGCCGCATCCTCGAAATCGAAGGCCTGCCTGATTTGAAAGTGGAGCAAGCCTTTGAATTGACCGACGCATCCGCCGAACGCTCCGCTGCCGGCTGTACCGTGAAGCTCAACAAAGAGCCGATTATTGAGTACATGAAATCCAACGTCGTGTTGATGAAAAACATGATTGCCGACGGCTATCAAGATCCGCGCACTTTGAACGCCGCATCAAAAGCCATGGAAAAATGGCTGGCGAACCCGGAGCTGCTCGAAGCGGATAAAGATGCCGAATACGCCGCCGTGATTGAAATCAACATGGACGACATCAAAGAGCCGATTATCGCCTGCCCGAACGATCCGGACGACGTATGCTTCATGTCCGAAACGTTCCGGCACCAAAATCGACGAAGTATTCATCGGTTCGTGCATGACCAACATCGGTCACTTCCGCGCCGCTTCCAAACTCTTGGAAGGCAAGAGCGACATCCCCGTCCGCCTGTGGGTAGCGCCGCCGACCAAAATGGACGCGAAAGAGTTGTCCGACGAAGGCCACTACGGCGTACTCGGCCGTGCCGGCGCGCGCATGGAAATGCCGGGTTGTTCACTGTGTATGGGTAACCAAGCCCAAGTACACGAAGGCGCGACCGTCATGTCCACTTCCACCCGCAACTTCCCGAACCGCTTGGGTAAAAAAACACCTTCGTTTACCTCGGTTCGGCAGAATTGGCGGCAATTTGCTCCAAAACTGGGTAAAATCCGACCGTTGAAGAATACCAAGCCAACATCGGTATCATCAACGAACAGGGCGACCAAATCTACCGCTACATGAACTTCAACGAAATCGACAGCTACAACGAAGTAGCCGAGACCGTGAATGTTTGAGAAGGATTGGTTAAGCTGTTTTTTCCAGATGATTATATTTATTGGAACATCATACATTTTCTATCATCAAAAAGAGTTGGTAATGTCTTTAACATACCAACTCTTTTTATCTCAAATTTCAACACAATATCAGCAATATCATTTTATGATAAAATCAACATTTCATAACAATATCTTATTCGTAAATCACAACATATTATCTATACTTTAAACTGTCCATTCGAAATATGATTTACCAATCGTAATTAAGATAATTAGAAAACATCATACTATGATTTAACGACCCCCGCTAAGTCAAAAATGTAGAAATATACCCATTCACAAATACTGTAATAGTCAAGTTCATAATCACCACATAAAACCATACCCTGCATTTTGGAACTGATAACCCATGACAAACTAACAATATAGAGAAAGGAAATAAGTGCTAGATTTTGTTAAACTTGAGTATTTTTAAAAATATTTTTCTCACCAAAGAAAAATCCCCTTTTTCTTCCCCCTTGTAATATCACATTTACGCATACAGACAGAAATCCGTTTATCCATAAAAATCCACATAAGGGAACAAAACTTATAAAACATTTTTCAAATCATATAATATTCATAAATCAACGGAGGGGCGTTTTTATTGATTGAAAAATACCCGATCCGAACCATAATATTCCACAAACCACTACTCCTCATTTGTCTTTATCCGCCGCAGAATAATCTGCGCGCAACATATCCAGGACGAACTGGCCATTCGAAATTCTCTCGCTTTCGCGGCTGAAATCCGAGTCGGTTTACCTCGGAAAACAACACTTGGGAGTATATCCATGAGAAAACCATCCCCTCACCCTCAACACCGTCGCCGCCTGCCTGAGTATTTTGTGGTACAGCCCACACCTGTGGGCAGCAGATGCGGTTACGCCCGAAACTGCCGTCCTCGATGCTGTTGAAGTCCGCGGCAAACGCCTGACCAAAGACCAGAAAGGCGAAGCGCAGCAATACAGCAAAAACGTCTCCAATGCCTACCTCGGCAAAGAATACTCGAACGCTACCGCCCCGATGCCGCCGGCGACATCCTCAAGGGGCTCAACGGCGTGTACAACATGAATACGCGCAATGCGGGCAGCGCGATTACGCCGAGCATTCGCGGCATCGCCGGAAAAGGCCGTATCCCCGTTACCATTGACGGAATGGAACAGACCGTCGACGTATGGATGAACAATTACGGCGTTGCCGACCGAAACTACGTTGATCCCGCCCTGTTCCGCAGTATTGCGGTAGAAAAAGGGCCGTCGATGACCCGAGGTGTCAAATCGGGAGTAGGCGGTTCGGTCGCCATTCAAACCATCGAACCCGAAGACATTGTTCCAGAAGGGAAAAAATGGGGTATCCAAATAAAAGGCAGTTTTTCGGGCAATACGGCCAAGCCCCGCGTTGATAATTTGCAATACCTCGGTGTGGAAGACTACCGCACCATTCCGGGCAGACCGACGGCAGACGGGGCGGCGGGCGCAGTCGTCGGAACGTTGGAACCTTATCAGGCACTCGATTTTCAAGAGAAAAACCCGCCGCGCAGCCGCAGCAGCAAAATCGGCAATTTCAAAGACGACCGCTCGGGCATGATTTCGGCGGCGTTTAAAACCGATATTTCAGACGGCCTGATTGCTTACAGCGACCGCAAAAAGGGCAATTACTTCAGCGGCAAACGCGGGGCGGGCGGCTATCTGAACAATCCGGAATACGACCCGGACAATGCGGATTTCGGCAATACTGGGGCGACCATGATACCGAACATGGCGAAGCTCTACCGCCCCGGCGAAGAAGTGTTCAACAGCAGTGGCGAGCAAAAGCCTGCTGCTGAAAAACAACTGGTATCTGCCCAACAATCAGAAAATCAGCCTCGGCCATATGCGCACCCGCGTCCGTTTCGGCGAGAACAACCCCTTTTACAACGCCATATTGCTGGGCTTCAGCAACGAGTTCAACTTCACCGGCAGGCCGCCGCTGGTCATGCCTGCGCAAACGCTCAATTCCACCATCGACACCAAAAGCCATAAAATCGGCTACGAATGGAAGCCCGAAGGCAGCCGCTGGATAGACTTGCAGGCCAATATCTGGCGTACAAAACCACCAGCTCACGCCACCAGAGCGGCGGGCCGGATTTGCCGTTACCCACGGTGATCAGGAATACGACAAGTGGGCCAATTGCTTTTATCCACAATAAAATTCCCAACGAATTTATCGGCAGGCACATCAGCGAAGGCACAGGCTGCCGCGAGCTGGTTGCCGAAGGGTTGGTTCCCGCCGAAGAGCCGAAAGATCCGCCTCCTGTACCCGGTGCATACCGCGTCAAATCAGGCGTAGAACAGCGCACCGCGCCACCCGTACCGGCGCGCCGACATCAGCAACCGCATGCGCCTGAGCGACAAGCTCGCCACGACCCTCTCCGCCAACGTCCAATATGAGAAAACTGGACGAATCCAACCGAATCACCAACAACGACAAAGATATCTTCGACATCATCGGTGCCGCCACAGCCGCCACAGCCGTTGCCGGTCCGAGGGCCGGCCGCCGCCACGAATGGGGCGCGGGAATCGCTTTCGACTGGCAGGCAACCGACCGTCTGAACATTCAGGCAGGGCATACGCTACGACAAATTCTGGGCTTTACGACGATGCCTTGGCAAAAAGCAAGGCGGGCGAGAAAAGATCCGTTTTATTCCGTCGATTTGCAAGGAGGGAAAAGCTCGGACGGCTATATCCTCGGCAGCTATATCCCCTATTACGAACTGATTGCCAATAAAGAAGAAGCGGACGATGTGCGGAAAATCTTGAGAACAGAAGATGTTGACGAGTCAAATCGTCTGATAAACGAATTCCGCAACAAATACGGTTATGACTATAACGATAAAGGATATTCGATTAACGGAGAAAGGCAGACCGGCGAAGTCATCTATGCCAACGCAAACGGCGACAATCCACAGGTAGATAACCCGTCCTTCAACCACGACGAAGCCGTTTACCGGCAGAAAGAAATCTATACGCCCCTATATCGACGGCAAATATCAAGGGCCAGTTTTCGCGCAAAGGGCAATTTAACGAAAAAGTAAACAATCCGCAGGGATTGCAAGGCAGCTATTTCAAATATTTAACCAATGCGGCAATAGATGATGTTAAAACACCCTATCTGCAAAAAAGAGCGGGCGACTACGATGGGCAGTACTGGCGGCCACCGCCTCTATAAAAAAAGCCCGCCAACGAAGACGAAGTATGGCCCATGCCCAAACACCTGAAAGCCGGCGCATGGTCGCCCGTCATCGCCGTCAGCTACGATTTGACCGACAACAGCCGTCTCTTTGCCCGTTTCGCGCAGGTAACCCGCTTCCCCAGTATTTACGAAGCAACCACCACCAACGTCAACCCTGCTGGAAGCCTACAATACCGAATTCAACCTGAAGCCCGAACGCAGCACTCAACTGGGAAGCAGGCTATTCCTTCAATTTCGCTCCCCTACTGGCAACGGCTGAAATACGGCAACATCCGCCTGACCTACTACAACAACACCATCAAAAACGCCATCGATATTACCGAAAACAAAAACCTGACCCAATACGACAAGAAACAAACCAGCGGCATCGAGCTGCAAAGCCGTATTGACAGCGGCAAATGGTTTGCCTCATTCGGCGCGAACTACCGCTTAAAGCAGCGCACCTGCGACAAAATCGACCGCCTTCAACTACGACGTCTATAACAACCGCATCCCCGAATGTATCGACGGCGGTTTCGGCGCCACCCGTTTCTATCAAACCATGCAGCCGAAATACTCGCTCAACCTCGATGTCGGCACCCGCCGCTTCAACAACAGGCTGGAACTGGGCATGCGCGGCATCTACCACAGCACCGTCGATACCGACCAACAGGACGAACTGGCGCGTCAGGGCTTGGCGCGGATTATGCAGGCATCGGGCAGACCCTACCACTGGCGTTCCGCCTTGGTATTGGACGCTTACGGACGCTACAATTTCGGCAAAAACCTGAGCATGAACTTCAGCGTCAGCAACCTGACCAACCGCTACTACCTCGACCCGATGTCCAACGTCCCCATCCCCGCACCGGGACGGGCGGTTACCGTTGGGTTTACAGGCAAATTCTGACAGGGCAGTTTGAGAGGCCGTCTGAAAAATTTCAGACGGCCTTTTATATAGCTAAACCACTTTACATCGATACAACACCTGCTACCCACTTATCAACTGTCATTCCCGCGCAGGCGGGCGATTCAGACCCATCCGCACGGAAAGTTATCAGATAAAACGGTTTCTTCAATTCCACGTTCTGGATTCCCGCCTGCGCGGGAAATGACGAGGCTAATAAACAGTTGTATCGATATAAGTGGTTCAGCTCTAGTAAATTCAAATGGATATTTCTATCCGGTTCTACCATAAGTTATTTTCTTTAAGATTTTACAAAACCAAACACAACATCTATTGATTAACGGTTGATTATATATACAAACGGTATTAATATTCATTTTCATAATTAGAAAAAGATAAAATTTACAAAAAAATATTTACAAACACTGTTTCCATGCCGCTGCCTTACAAAGAATAACGACGGGTCGCCCCAACCCGAACGAACGCTCCCTCGCCGCAACATTTTTGCGCTGAAACGCAAAACGGCTGCGCTGTTCCGCAAACGGCGTATTCTTTTAATCTAAAAGGTGATAGCCATGAAACTGAAATTATTGGCCGCAGCTTTTGGCACTGGCCGCATCTGCAACCGTCTCCGCCGCTCCGACAGGCGAATCTTCCAACTACAACACCATCGATACGAGGCAGCCTTCCACCGCCATACCGTTTGGCGCAGGCAAAGCGGCTTTTGAGAATCAACAACAGTTCCATCCGCATCAACATCGGCGACGGCCCCGTCAAACACATCAACAAAAATACGGCAACAGGCCGATTAACGGAGCCAATATCAACGGTACGGCAAACGGTTTTGGCCAATCCGACTTATCTGACGGTGAAAGACGTCAATCCCGTCATTTCGTTCTTTACCAATCCGACGTTGGGCCAAGTCTGGTACGAAAAAAACGCGCGGCGAATGTGGATGTTTATTCCGTACGCCAGATTACCGATGTCAAACTGCCCATCGCGCCGAAATTCGGCGGCCTGAGTCATCGGCCAAGTCAAAAACCCTGCCCTGACAATAGCGGCGTTTACTTTCGGCGAATGGGCGCCGCGCGCATCGGGTACGCCTGTTCAAAACAGCACCAACCTGAACATGGCCGACGCCCGCCGCACGGTATGGTATGCCGGCGACAATCCGACCGGACGGACTCAAGGCTTGGCAACGGCGACCTACGATGTGGTCGGCATCAACAAACACACGCCCGGCGCAAACGATTTCTACCGCGGCACGGTTACGGCAAAATTCGGTACGACAACTCAAGGAACAATGGGCGGCCAGATTGCGCGCGGCGCGGACAGAATCAGCTTCGATAAAGCGAAAAATCGACAACACCAAAGGCACGTTTGCCGATACCGCCCAAGGTATGAAGGGGCAATTCTACGGCAAAGGCGCGGCGGCAATGGCGGGTATCGCCACCCGTAAAGCAGGTGCGGCAGACGACGTGGCATTTCGGCGGACGCAAGCGTTGAGGCCGTCTGAAAACATGTATTCAAAAGGATCGCCGATGGATTTTAAGGATGGGGAAGCCGATGATGTGATTCGGCTTCCCTTATATTGTGGAAACCCGAAATGAAAAACTGCGCCTGCCTGTTTGCCCTGCTGCTCCCCTTTCGATCCCCGCCTTTTGCCGACGATGACGACACGCGTATGCTGCGCGACGGAGTTCAGCGTCAAATCAGGCAGTATCAGGAAGCGGAAGCGTTTTCAGACGGCCTTTTCAGATGAAAGCCGCATTGACATCGGCGGCGAGACTTATCATGTGCCGCACACAGGAACACGATTTGGCCTTTGGGCATTTATTACGCGGTCAACGACAGGCAATGGAACAAAGTGAGGGAATTTCTGACGCACTACCGCACCCTTTCCGGCCACAAACCGCATCTGGTGCTGATGGCCGAAGGGTTGCTGGCGCGTTCGCAGGGCGATGTTTCCGGCGCGCTGGAAAAGATGAAAGCGGCGCAACAGGCTGCACCCGACGATGTCCGCATAGGGTTGGAACTGGCACGGCTTTACGGTGAAGACAATCAGACCCGCGAAGCAAAAAGCCGGTTTCGAAAAGGTTTTTGCAAGGCGGGATGCCGTCTGAAACCAAAGAGACGGTGCAAAACTATCTCGACATCCTCGACAAAACGCAGCCGCTGGCACGGCGACATTTCCGTCGGGCGCGGTTACAGCGACAACATCAATCAAGGCAACGGCAAACGCGAATGCATGGGCGAATTGATGGGCGAATGTTTCAGCTACCGCTCCCTGCCCAAGCCCGTCGGCTCGGCGTTTTTGGCAATACAGCGCCGCCGCCTCGAAATCCGTTCCGCTCAAGGGGCCATCACAACCTCATCCTGCGACCCTACTGCTCTACGGCAGCCGATTTGACCGCGCCGACACCCAAAGCGAACCGATTGAAAAATACAGTGAAAACACCGCCCTGCTGTCCGCCGGCTACCAATACGCCGATGCCGACGACGACCCTGACGCTGACCCCGTATTTCGAACATTACTTTTCGCGGCGGCCGCAGCCGTTACCGCGCATGGGGCGCGGATATGAACTGGGAACGGAATTTGGGGCGCAAATGGTCGGTCAACGCCCGACTGGAAGGCAAACGGGTCAAATATCTGGAAAGCGAGCGCGGATATTACAGCGACTACAGTCTTTATACTTCCGGCGCAGGATTGGGCTACACGTTTTCAGACGGCCTCGGCCTGTTCGGCGGCATCGACCTCACCCGCCGCAAGTATCCCGACGCGTTTGCCCGCAGCAGGGAATACACCGCCCGTATCGGCGGCTATAAAATTTTCGGCAACGGTATCTATCTCAACGCCGCCGCCCTTCACCGCCTCAGCCGCTACGACGAAGGCAGCTACCACACCGACGGCGAACGCCGCCGCAACAGGCAGACCATTTTCACCGCCGCTTTGGGCGCATCGAAATGGCAGTTTAAAAACATCTCGCCCGAATTAAGATTCAAGCGGACGGTCAGCCGCAGCAATTCGGATTTTTATGTTTACCGACAGAATGAAATCGCACTGAATTTGAGATACCGTTTTTAAAATTGCAAAAATTCAGACGGCCTCAACAATAAAAAAATATCAATCCGCCCACTCTCTGAAAAACCGTACCGTCGCTTCAAACGCATCCCGACTGCTGCGCGCGTGTTCCTTCGCATAAACGAGAGGGGTTGCGGCAAACGGTTTCTTGATATGCGGCAGGTCGGGAAACAGGAAATGGCCGGCATGAAGGTAACTCTGCTCGCTGTAAGGATGGGCGAAATGTTTGCGCTGCAAACGCCGCATCATGCGCTGGGCGGACGGATGGGCGGGCCACATCAGGTCGTATCCCGCGGTCAGCAGCAGGATGGCGCCGTTGATGTTTTTCTATCTTGATGCGGGCTTCCTCCGCCGCCGTCGCCACGCTGCGATAGCAAGAACGCATATTCAGGCCGAGGCTTTTTCAGGCTGTCGCGCCAGACCCGCCGCCTGTTCATCCGCAACGGGCAATACGGCAGGTCCTGCCCGCGCCATGTGAAGGCCGAGCAATCGAGCAGCCGTTTGCGGGGCGAAACCTGCAAACCCTGTACGCAGACGTCCAGCGGGCTGACGGCGGCAACCCGGCCTATCGCCGGAATCAGGCTGGCGGCCAGCAGCGCCAGTTGCGCCCCCATCGAAAATGCCCCAGATGCCGATACGGGTAAAGCCGCGCCGGTGCAGCCAGCCCGCCGCGGTTTCGACGGTTTCGACGGGAATCTGCGCCAAGTCCTTAGGCAGATGCGGCTGCCCGTAATAAGGCAGCGCCAGCGTGTTCAGGCCGTGGTCGGCAAAGGCGGCGGCAAACTGCTGCGTGGTCTTAAAGTTGCCGTCGCTGCCGCCGAGAATGATGACGGCCTGGTCGGAAACGGCATCCTGCCCTGCCGCGGTAAAAATTCGGCGGTCAGACCGTCTTGCGCGTACGAGGCGGTTTTCGTCGGGTGCTGCCGGAGTGGGGGAATGGGTTTTTCATGACGGCTCCTGTTGTCGGTGTCAGGTTGTATATGGGCGGCTTGTCGCCGCTGCCGCGAGTATCGCGCCCTTGATTATGATGAGGCCGTCTGAAAAACGTTTCAGACGGCCTCGGTCGGCTATGTTCCCAGTCTCTATGAAGAAGCCCTTGTTCAGAAACCAGCCTCCAAACGGCCAATCGACGCTGTCGAGCAGGTTTTTGGTTATCAGGCCCAGCTCGGTGTCGCCTTCGATTTGCAGCTTGCGGTTGAAAAACAAGGTGTCGGGGTCTTCTTCGCGCATCATCATGCGCATGAAGTCGATGCCGTTGGCGGCAAGCCGCAAATCGGGCGTGCCGTTGAAATTATCGTCGGTAAATTTTTGGTTGTCGGCACTGAAACGGACTGTGATACCCGCATCCAGTACTTCAATTTCGAACCTCCTTCCGGCGAAAAGTTCCATATCGGCAGGCAGCAGCCCTTTTTTCAACATGGCGTTCAACGCCGACACCAGTATGAAACGCGGCGGTTTACCGGGCAGTTTTCGCGCCGATTCTGCCCATCCATTTCGGCAGTACGATTTCAGGCAGCGCCATAATATTCCTCCTTTACGGCTTCGATACCGGGCAGTCCGCGCCAATAGCCGTCAACCAGCGTGCCGGCGGCCAGTTTTTCCAATTCGGGCCGTACGTCCGCCCATGCGGCTTTGCCGTCCAACACGTCGCGGTGCAGGCGGATGATTTCGGCCATGCCGTGCATCTGCGGCGACAGGCGCAGCATGTTCACGCTGATTTGCTGCAAATCTTCGCGATGCGGCAGCAGGTTTTTGGCAGCCGTAAGACATGGTCTGGATGCCGTTGATGGTTAAAAACGGCTTGCCCTCGCGGGTGTTCATGTCCATGCCTTGCTCGTAATCCAAGCAGCGGAATTCGCAGCCGTCTTTGTTCAGGTTGTAATGCCGCGCGGTAAAAGCAGCGCGATGAGTAGGCAAGCGGCATTTTTGCCCCAAGCAAACAATTCCGTTTCGATGCCGTCTGAAGCCTTGATGATTTCGGCAACTTTGTCGCGGCTCAACTCGGACGGCGCAATCCAGCGGTATGCGCCCAGTTTCTGGAACAGCGCCAGCGTGCTTTCGTTGTAAATGTTCAGGCTGGCGCCGGCAACAAACGGAATGCTGTGTTCGCGCGCCAGTTTGACCGCGCCCATGTCGTTGGCTTCGACTTTGAATTTGTCCTGCCCCGTGATTTTGCGCAGGCGTTTCAAATCGGATTCGCTTTCCAGCAGCACCTGCGACGACAAAATGATTTCCTTGCCGCTTTCCGCCAAATCTTCCGCCAGACTAACCCAGTCAGCAAAGCGCATTTTTCTGGCGGCGCGAGCACACCACCTCGCCCAAATAAACCGTGTCCACCGGCGCATCCAGCATGGAAGCGTAAAATTCCAGCAGCGCTTCCTTCTGCCAGAAAAACAAAACCGGCCCCAGCGACAATTTCATCAGATTCATCCTTTCCCCTTATTTTCCACGGGCGGCTGTACGCGCCCAAAGTGGTCTGATGCCCTTCCGAAACCTTGCTCAAAGCATTGTTCCATAGCGGATTGACTTTGAAATGTTCCGGATTGGCGGCGGCCGCATCCAAGGCCCTGACGCAGCGATTTGGTTACTTGCGCCGTGTACATCGGGCTGCGCTGGCGGCCTTCTATTTTGATGGCGGAAACGCCGATTTTGATGAGTTCAGGCAACATTTCCAAAACATTCAGGCTGGTCGGTTCCTCCAGTGCGTAATAGATTTCGTCGTTCACCTCGAAAACGGCCTTTGCACAGGGTCGGATAACCGGCCGGTTCGTTCGGTTTGTACTGGTCGATCAATACCTGGTTCAGCCGCACGTTCATACGGTCGGGCAACTGCTCCCCAGCGCACCGCCTTCGCCGGCGAACACACGCCTTGCATATTCGGCGATTCGCCCGTCGCGTAACTCGACAAAATGCAGCGTCCTTCCACCATCACACACAAACTGCCGAAACCAAACACTTCGATTTCCACATCCGTATTGTCGATAACGTGTTTGACCTGATCCACGGTCAACACGCGCGGCAACACGGCGCGGCGGACGCCGAACAGCTCCTTCATCATATTGATGGCCTCGTAATTAGTGGCCGACCCCTGCACCGACATGTGCAGCCGCAGGTTCGGATACCGTTCCGCCACATAGGCCATAACGGCGGGGTCGGCGACAATCACCGCATCCGCACCAAGCTCTGCCGCCGTATCCACCGCGGCATACCAGCGCGCCACCCTGTCCGGCCCTGTGCGAACGTATTAATCGCCATCAGCACATTGCGTCCACGCGCATGGGCGTAGGCCACGCCCTCCCGCGCCGACTTCATGTCAAAATTCAAACCGGGAAGTTACGCGCATTGGTCGCGTCTTTCAGCCCCATGTACACCGTGTCTGCACCGTTGTCCACCGCCGTTTTTCAGAGCGGGCAGGGTTGCCGGCGGGACAAACCACCTCGGGAATTTTTCCGCATTTTCGTGTTCCTTGTCCGGCGACGGAATACCGTCGCCCATCAATCAATATTTTGTATTAATCCGACTATTTTATTGATTAAACACACAAAATATAATGACTTAAATCAAACCGTAAAATCCGTTTTGACAAAAGCATATTGCTTACAAAATCTTAACGGTTTTTATTTTTATATATTTCATACGCTTAAAAATTTTTAACTGGTTCAAATAGTCAATACTTGATTTATAATTTTTATTTATTGCATTTATTAATTTTTTACAATCAACTTGGCTCATACCGTGTTCTATGAAATAATAAAGACATGAAAAACTCACTTCACAAAACCTCGGCCCGATGTTGGCCGAACATCTGCCTGATACCGATTTTGTTTTTAATACTCAACGCATTAATAGAATTTCTCCGCCAAGGAGGCAAAAACGGGCCTCAGTCCGATTCAATCTGCTCCTCAACTCCCTCGAACAAGACGAAAACCTTTGCCGGCAATTCAGCCAACGCTTTTTACGGTTGGCTGGCGCAAGTTCACGTTTACCCCGCCTTGGTAAAACTGGGTATATTTTCTCGCCAGCAGCTTTACCTCGCGAAATGAGCATCCGCATCTACGAGCGGTTCAGCCCTTTCCTACAAAGACTTCGGCAATCTGCGCGAAGTCTTCCTGTATTTGTTCTACTCCGAAAACGACGAAAAATGGTTGCAGCAGATCAGTTTGAAACAATGGCTGGCGCTTTCCCGGCTGCTGCGCCGGCATACCGACGCGGCCCTGCTTCAGACGGCCTCAAGGCAGCTTGTGCAGGCAAGGCTGCGCGCGATGGAAATGCTGGCGATATGGATTGCTTCCGAGGCGCTCGAACCCGATTTAATCCGCCTCGCGCCCAAGCTGCTGGAAGCCGATTCCGCCTTCGTCGCCTTACAACGGAAACGGCAAAACCGACCGAACACTATTGCAACGATACCGCCCCCTACGACACCGCCCACCTGGAAGTCATGTTCGACCAATGCCGCACGCAGATTGACTACCTGCGCCGCCGCGGGACGGGCGCCGGTTCCGGTTCGTCGGTCAAGGTGGCACACCTGCTGGAACGTTTGCAACAGACTTTGGATCGGCTGAAACTGCTCATCGACATCCAAACCCACCCCGAAGACAACCGTTTCAAAACTCACCCCTGCTGCACTCGCTGACCCTATGCCGCCGTAGAGACAGTACAGCACGCGCTACCTGCGCAGAAGCAGCATCAGGATGCTGGCAAAAAGCATCACCGAAAACAAAAAGCCAGCACGGCGAGCACTACATCACCCGCAACAAGCGCGAATATCTGAATATGTTTTTTCCGCGGCGGGCGGCGGCATTCTGATCGCCCTGATGGCGCTGTATAAAATCCATATCGGCACGCTCGGTTTCGGCCAGTTCGCCACATCCGTATTGTCGGGTTTGAACTACGGCATCGGTTTTATGCTGATACACATGCTGCACTGCACCGTCGCCACCAAACAGCCCGCCATGACCGCCGCCAGCTTTGCTGAACAGGTCGAATTGAACGAACGCGGCCGCGCGGTGGAAAACAAGCTCGCCAAGCTGCTAATTGACGTGTGCCGCTCGCAAAGCGTGGCCGTGTTCGGCAACGTTACGATTGCCATCCTGCTGGCCTGCATCGTTTCCGCCGCCTATGCCGCCAACACGCAGCAGCCGCTGTTGGACGCCCATACGGTCGCTTACCAGATGAAATCGGTCGACATCATCACCCAGCCGACCCTGTGGTATGCCGCCATTGCCGGACTGTGGCTGTTCTGTTCGGGCATCATCGCCGGATTTTTCGACAACCGCGCCGACTATCTGGATTTTGCGCAACCGGCTGACCATCAACCCGCTGCTGCGCAAAAATCATGCCCGCCAAAGCGCGCCACGCTTTCGCCGCCTATATGCACCGACATTACGGCTCGCTGACGGGTAATTTCATTTTCGGCATGCTGCTGGGCATGACCGGATTTTTCGGCCACCTGCTCGATTTGCCGCTGGACATCCGCCATGTCGCCTTTTTCATCGGCCAACTTGGGTTACGCCGTTGTCAGCGGCAACTTGGGCGCCAAAGCGTTCTTATTGGGGCTGGCAGGCGTGCTCGCCATCGGCGCGGTGAACCTTATGGTCAGCTTTACACTGGCCCTGTTCGTCGCCCTGCGCTCGCGCGGAACCAAAATCAGCAGCATTTCCAGTTACTCAACAGCGTGTGGACGCAGATTAAAGCCAATCCGCTGCTGCTGGTTTATCCCGTGCAGGCCAAAGACGGGCAGGAAAACAAATAACGGCGGCTGCGTTCGAAACCAAACGGCGTGCGGGCCAGAATACCTGCACGCCGTTTGATTTGACCCGCTTAAATAAACGGAGAGGCCGTCTGAAAACTCAGTTTCAGACGGCCTCAAGCCCATCAAAACGAGGCAACTGCCCCGCCCTGCGCTACATCCCGCCCAACTCGCGCTGCAAGGCTTGGATGTTTTTGCTGGCGATCGAGGACGGAACTTTTGCAGCGTACTGATCTCGCTGCTGGTCGATGCTGCCGCCTTTCGCGCCGCGCGCGCTGCGCGAGGGATTTCTGAGCGTCGGAGAGCGCTCTGCGTTCATTGGCCAGCTCCTGCTCCAGAATGGCGCGGCGGGAACTGTTGCCGGGCGATTTCGGCGCGGCGATAACGGGGGCCTGCTGCACCGGTTGAGGGCTTCGGCATGCCCGCCTTTGCCGCGCTGCGTTTCTGTACGGGACGGTATTGCGGTTCCGGCTGGGTCCGCGTTTCAGACGGCATCGGACTGTCGTAACGGCTGCTGCTGTAACGTCCGATAGACGGCAGATCGGCGGAATGGCAGTTGCCCGATGCCCGCGAGGTGTACACGATTTCCCCGTTGATTTCGCAAGTGTAGATTTTCGAACCGGCCTCGGCTGACTGCGCCGCGGCCAAGGCGAGTACCGCCGCCAAAGAAGTTTTGAATAAAATGTTCATTAACGTCGTCCGTTCAGTTGTCTGTTGCCGGGAAACCGAATAGCCGCGGCCTTTTTCAGACGGCCTCTTGTTTTTTTCGCCGGAATGGGCTTCGTTTCCCGCCCGCTGCGCCTGCTTTGTCCGGCCGCTTTCGTTCTGCGTTTCTCCGGCTTGGCTTTCGCTTCTTTCAAACGGTAGCCTTGGTAGCTGCCGATACGCGGCAAATCGCCTGCTTCGCAAGCAGACGTGCGTTCGGAAGCATAGGTTTTGCCGCCCGAAGCGGATATGCAGGGTAGACGGCCGCCGCCGAGTATGGCGGCAGCCCGAGTACGAATGCGGAAGCCAGCAGGCATCCGCTTGATTTGATTATCGAAGACATATTGTTTTCCGTGTGTCAGGCGTTTTCAGACGACCTTTTATATGGCTGCGTTCGGATATTGCGTTGATTTTTTAACTATCGTTATCAGTTAGGTAAGTTCGTTACCGCTATCGTTCGCGCTCTACGCGGCAGCAATGACGAAAAGTTAAATTTCAGCGATATTCAAAACACAGTTTTTGGTATTTTTTTGCGGCTGCCGGTCAGGAGGCGGTCTGGGCGTATTGCGCGTCGATCTGCGCCAGAATCTGCTCCAATTCTTCCTGCCAGCCGAGCCAGCTTTCTTCTAATTCGGATAATTTTTACTTTAGTTTCCGCAAGCTGCGCGAGGGTCTGCTGCAATTTGGCTTTATTGGCATCGGAATAGGCGTCTTCCTGTGCCAAAAATGCTTCAGAGCCGTCTGAATTTCGCCAAGGGCGGCCATCTCTTTTCGGCTTGGTTGATTTTCTGCTGCAAGGGTTTGCCGAGGCGGGCTTTTTCTTGGCGGATTTGTGCTTCGACGCGCTTGGCGTCTCTGCGGTTGCGGCTTTGCGCCGAAGCGGCGGGCGCGGCGGCAGCGTTTTCTTGCGTCAAACGGTAACGGCGGTAGTCTTCCAAATCGCCGTCAAACGTTTTCAGACGGCCTTGTTCTATCAGCAGGAAGCTGTCGGTAGTGGCTTCGAGCAGGCTTCGGTCGTGCGAGACGACAATCAGCGCGCTTGAAAAACTTTTGCAGTGCGAGCGTGAGTGCGTGGCGCATGTCCAAATCGAGATGGTTGGTCGGCTCGTCCAGCAGCAGCAAATTAGGTTTCTGCCACACAATCATCGCCAACGCCAGCCTTTGCCTTTTTCGCCGCCGGAAAACGGTTCGGTTTTCTGCAGGGCGGCATCGCCGACAAAGTTGAAGCTGCCGAGGAAGTTGCGGATTTCCTGTTCGCGCACGTCGGGGCTGAGTTTTTGGATGTGCCACAGCGGGCTTTTGGTCGGGACGCAGGGTGTCGAGCTGGTGCTGGGCGAAATAACCGATATTGAGCTTGTCCGAGCGGACAATCCGGCCGGACAAGACATTCAGTTCGCCCGCCAGCGTTTTGATAAAGGTCGATTTGCCGCTGCCGTTTACCCCCAAAAGGCCGTAACGCGCGCCGCTTTTCCAGCGACAGATCGATGCCGTGCAAAACGGCTCGCCGCCGTAGCTCAAATCGGCTTTTGTCCAGTTGCAGCAACGGATTGGGCAGGGTGGGCGGGGCTGTCAAATTCAAACGAAAACCCGCTGTCGAAGTGTGCCGGCGCGATTCGTTCGAGCTTGTCCAAGGCCTTCATGCGGCTCTGCGCCTGCACGGCTTTGGTGGCCTTGGCTTTGAATCGGTCGATAAAGGATTGCAGGTGTTTGATTTGCGCCTGCTGTTTGAGGTAGGCCGCCTGCTGTTGTGCCAGGCGGCGGGCGCGTTCGGCCTGGTAAAATCGTATTGCCGCCATAAAGCGTGAGCTTTTGATCGGAAAAGTTCGACAGTCTGCGTCGTGGTGGCGTTGAGAAAATCGCGGTCGTGCGAAATGATGATTTGGGTACATGGCAGGCCGGACAGATGGTTTTCCAGCCATAACACGGTTTCCAAATCGAGATGGTTGGTCGGTTCGTCCAGCAGCAGCAAATCGGCGCGGCACATCAGCGCCTGAGCCAGATTGAGGCGCATCCGCCAGCCGCCGGAAAAAGGATTTGACCGGCCGGCCGTGTTCTTCTTGGGAAAAACCCAATCCGCTTAACAGTTTGGCGGCGCGGGCGGGCGCTGTAAGCATCGATTTCCTCAATTTGGCATGATACTCGGCCTGTTTCATGCCGTCGTTTTAGCTTCGGCTTCGTGTAAGGCCGTCTGAAAAAGCTGCAATTTCCCCGTCGCCCCTGCAAAACATAATCCAGCGCGGATATGTCCAGCGCGGGCGTTTCCTGGGCCACCGACGCGAGCTTCCAATGCGCCGGCAGTAACACATCCCCGCCGTCTTGCGCGATTTCACCCTTTATCAAGGCAAACAGGCTGGACTTGCCGGTACCGTTTCTCACCGACAAGCCCGACGCGGCGCTGCGGACTGACAGTCAGATTGGCTTTTATCAAGCAGCAGCTTGCTGCCGCGTTGCAGGGTCAGGGTTTTTGAGTTCTATCATTTTTAAGAAACGCAGGCTGTAATACAAAAGGCTGCATTTTACCCGAATATGGGAAAGGCCGTCTGAAAGCGGATTTTTCAGACGGCCTTTAGTTATGTCAATCCTCTATGCAAACTCATTCCAAATAATCTTATTTTTCCAAAGCCTCTTGCAGTTTCTTTTTCAATCAAATCTGCGTCAAACGACTTGGCAATCAACTCGAAGCGTGAGTCGCGCCGCCATGAGATTCTGGTTGGCGCCCCGATTGCCCGTCCACCCAGTTGAGCCATACCCATGTGCCGAGCACTTGAACACGCCTTTGGCGCGGACGAGGCCGTCTGTGAATTTGGGCAGGTCGTTGAAGAGTTGGTCAATTTTTCGCCGTCGAAATCGCGTCCGGCGGGGAATGTGAAACCTTGCGACTGGAAGCCCATGGTGTTGTCCGGCAGTGCTTGAGGCGGTAGCGTGATTTTTCGATGACGGGAATGTCGAGCCATTGGATATCGAGTTGTGCGTTTTGGACTTCGACCACTTTGGCTTTTGGGCGGGAACAGTTTTTGCCGCTTTATCGTGAAACTCGGCAAGCTGTTCGGGGGTGCATCAAATCGAGTTTTACTGGCGACCAATACGTCGCAGATGCCGATTTGGTCTTTATACAACGCTCGCTGCGCGTAATCCGGGGTTGATGAACTGGCGCGGATCGACGACGGTAAAGACGGCGCCGATTTCCAAAAAGGCTGTCCAGCGGTTTGGCTTTCAATTCGTCGATGACGCTGGCGGCGTGCCAGTCCGCTTGCCTCAATCATCAGGCGGTCGGGCTTGGCGTCGCGCAGCATTTTTCGCACAGTTACGCCCATTTGCGGGCCGGCGGTACAACACAAACAGCCGCCGGCGATTTCGCCACCGGGATGCCGTTGTCGCTCAATACCGCGCCGTCAATACCGATTTCGCCAAAACTCGTTGACGATGATGACCCATTTTCGTTCAGCCTTTCTGCTCCATCAGGCTTTTTAAGCGCGGTGGTTTTGCCTGTTCCCAGAAAACCCTGAAATCAGGTGGACTTTGGTTTTCACTTCTGACATTTTTACAGATTCCAGTTAAACAACGTGTTCTTCTTTCAGCGCAAAAGCCGCTTTCGGCAACGCCTGCGCGCAATGCCGCCCATTCGTGGCTCAGGGTTTGCTCGTCCGCCGTGCCGCATTCGGTGCAGACCAAAATAAACGCGCTGTGGTGCGCTTCGGCTTCTTCGTGGTCGTGGCAATGGTCGTTGCACTCATGCTGCGCGTGACTGCACAAAACTATAGCCGCTGACCGCCGCCACTTTGTGCAAAAACGCCCCTGCTCCGCCCAAAAATCAAGGGCGCGGTAGGCCGTCGGCGGCGCAACCACGCCCTCGCTTTGCTGCCGCATCTGCGACAAGACGTTGTAGGCTTTAATCACGCCGCTTTGCTGCAAAACAATATCGAGTACCTGCTCGCGCAAAGCGAGTTACCTGTACGCCGTCACGGCGTGCCTGTTCGAGGATTTTTGTTTGATTGTGTCCATAAAATTGCTTTTCAGACGGCCTTATGCCTGTTTTCCGACTCTAGGTTCACTTAAACCAAGATTTGATTTTTGGCAAACAGCGAGGTACTCTGTTTTTCGAAACTTTCTTCCGGTTCGGGGGCGGGCGGAATTTTCGCGGACGACGGGCAGTGCGCCGAAACTCTGGGCCACGGGCATGATTTCTATGGTGTTGACGTTCGTATGCGCGGGCGGCGGTATATCATGCGGCGGTGTCGGCGATGTCTTCGGGGCGGATAAACCGTATGTTTTTCATATACCCGGCGGCACGCTCGTCGTCGCCCCTTGAGAAACGCACATTGGAAAATTCGGTTCCGCCGCACAGGCCCGGTTCGATGTCGGTAACGCGGATGCCCGTGCCCGCGAGGTCCGCGCGCAGGTTGAGGCTGAATTGGCGCACGAAGGCTTTTGGTCGCGCCGTAAAACATTGCCGCCGGGATAAGGATAGTTGCCGGCAATCGAACCGATATTGATGATATAGCCGCTCTTTCTTTCGACCATCTGCGGCGGGATTTGGCGGGTCAGGAAGGTCAGGCCGACGATATTGGTCTGAATCATGGTCTGCCAGTCGGCGAAATCGGCTTTGTCGGCGCTGTCCAAACCCAAAGCCAAACCCGCGTTGTTAATGAGGGCAGTCAATTTCTCTGAAGCCTTCGGGCAGGCTTTGCAGCGCGGCGGGAACGGACGAGGTGTCAGCCACATCCATTTGCAGCGGGTAAAAGCTGCCGCCCAATTCTTCCGCAAGGGCCTGAAGTTTTCTCCATACGGCGGGCTGCGCCGACAACATTAAAACCTGCCGCGGTAAAGGCGCGGCACATTGCTTTGCCGAATCCAGCCGAAGCACCGGTAATCAGAATCGCCATATTGTTTTCCTTTCGTTTTTAATATGATTTTCGGCATCATAGCCGGCTTTGCACATGCCCGCACCCAAGCGGGAAGTTTTTCGGACAGCCTCTGAACCCGTTTATAAATAATGATATAAATCATACCATCACAAGGAAATCCAAACCATGAAAAATCAGAAAAACGCCGTTTGTTCCGGCACTGGCCGCCGTCTTCATACTTCTGCGCCTGCGGCGGCGGGCAACCCGCGCAACCGAAAGGCCCGGATTTCGGAAGACCGTACCGCCGCGTTCAAATCCATGATGCCCGAATTTGTCAGCATGAGGGAAAATGGTCAAAGGCGACGAGGTCTACCAGGTGGAAAAATTCAAGCAGGCGGCGGCGGTGTTTGCGGAAAAACAGTAAAAACCGTTCGAGCATTTCCAGTCCGACCCGCAAGGCAACGGCGAGGCACTGCCCGCCATCTGGCAAAAATCCGGAAAATTCAAGGCGGCGGAAGAAAAATTCCGTGCGGCAGTGGAAAAAGCTGAATGAAAAAGCACAAGGCGGCAACCTGGAAGAAATCAAAGCGGCCTACGGTGAGGCGGCCGCAAGCTGCAAGGGCCTGCCACGACTCTTTCCGCATGAAGGAATAGCAGCGGCCGACAAAGCCGCAGCGTATGTAATATAAATTAATACCGAAGAGGCCGTCTGAAAACCTGTTTCAGACGGCCTCCCTCTATTTCGCCTTACCCTGCCGGATTAGCGCTGCATGGCTTCCCAGCTTGGCGGCGTAGGCGGCCAAATCGGCAATCGGACGCGTCGCCACGCCGCTTTCCATGGCGGCTTTGGCTCGTGCGGCCGCCACGCGGGAAATCAGGCGGCGGTCGAACGGGGTCGGAATCAGGTAATCCGCGCCGAATTCGAATTTTTGCCGTAAAGCGGCAATCACTTCTTCACTGACTTCTTCCATCGCCAAATCTGCCAGTGCATACACGCAGGCCAGTTTCATCTCTTCGTTGATGGTGGTCGCGCCGACATCCAACGCGCCGCGGAAGATAAACGGGAAGCACAATACGTTGTTTACCCTGATTCGGGAAGTCGGAACGGCCGGTGCCGATGATCACATCGCTGCGGGTTTCTTTCGCCAGCGGCGGCAGGGATTTCAGGATTCAGGTTGGCCATGGCAAACACGATGGGTTTTGGCGTTCATGGTGTTCAGCATTTCGGGCGTCAGCAGGTTCGCGCCGGAGAGGCCGAGGAAAATGTCTTTGCCTTTGACGGCATCGGCAGGGACGCGCTGACCGTTGTCTTCAACCGCGTAGAGTTTTTGGACCTCGTCCATGCGGTCTTTGTCTTCGCGAGTTTTTGTAAATCACGCCTTTGGAATCGCAGACGGTAACGTTTTCGCGTTTCAAACCCAGCGCCAGAGCTGGTTCAAACAGGCAATCGCCGCCGCACCCGCGCCGGAGCAGACCAAAGTCGCCTCTTCAATGTTGCGGCCGGTAAAAACGCAGGGCGTTCAATACGGCGGCGGCGGTGATGATGGCGGTACCGTGCTGGTCGTCGTGGAATACGGGATTTTTGCAGCGTTTGCGCAGTTCGCGTTCGATGTAGAAGCATTCGGGCGCTTTGATGTCTTCGAGGTTGATACCGCCGAAAGTCGGCTCCAGCGCGGCGATGATGTCTACCAGTTTCTGCGGGTCTTTTTCGTTGATTTCGATGTCGAACACGTCCACACCGGCGAATTTTTGAACAATACGCCTTTGCCTTCCATCACGGGTTTGCCGGCCAATGCGCCGATGTCGCCCAAACCCAAAACGGCGGTGCCGTTGGAGATGACGGCGACCAAGTTGCCTTTGGCGGTGTATTTATAAGCATTTTGCGGGTCGGCATGGATTTCCATACAGGGAGCGGCGACGCCCGGAGAATACGCCAACGCCAAGTCTTGCGAAGTGGACAATGATTTGGTCGGCGTAACGGAAACTTTGCCCGGAACGGGAAATTCATGAAAAACGCAGTGCGGCTTCCTTTAATGATTCTTCCATCTGGATATCCTGTGAAATGTAATGAAAGGTTCAGGCCGTCTGAAACCGTGCTTCAGGCGGAACGGATTACACAACAAAAGGCTTGCGGCACTCCGCCTGCCGGTTCGGAACCAAAACGCCAAACGAAACCAAAGCCTTCCCGCCTGCCGCGGGGTGTGTAATTCGTGTAATCTTTAACATGGCGCGTGTTCTGCGAATACAGGGATTTGCATCTTTGCAACAGTCGGAATGCGTTTCAGACGGTCTGTCCGATAAAAGCCGAAATGCGCCTCCAACGCGGCTTCGATGCTGGTTCTGACCGCTTCGGGGCTGCGGTTGCCGTCAATCACGGCGTAGCGTTCGGGGTTCGCGGCGGCACGGCTGAGGTAGGCGTTGCGCACGCGGGTGAAAAAGTCTGCCTGTTCGCGCTCGAAACGGTCTTTTTCGCGCACCCTGCCGATGCGTTCCAGCGACACTTCCAGCGGCACGTCCAGAAGCAGGGTCAGGTCAGGCCGGAAACCGCCCTGCACCCAGTTTTTCCAGCGTTTCGATGTCCCTGCAACGGTACGCCCCTGCCGCCGCCCTGATAAGCGAAAGTGGCGTCGGTAAAGCGGTCGGACACGACATGAATGCCGTTTTTGAGCGCGGGCAAAATCACGTCTTCGAGATGCTGCTGGCGCGCCGCGAACATCAACAGCGTTTCGGTACGCAAACCTGCTTTCGTCTCCGGATTGAGCAGGATTTTCGCGCAGGGCTTCAGCCAGTGGGCGTGCCGCCCGGTTCGCGGGTAAACAATACCGGAAGCCGTCTGGCCTCAAACCATTGCTTCATCACGGCCCAAGTTGGTGGACTTGCCCGCTCCGTCTATGCCGTCGAGGGTAATGAATCGGGGGTTCATGTGCTGACTCATAATATATAAAGTGTAAGGCCGTCTGAAAACGCAAATTATACGTTTTCAGACGGCCTTCTGTTGACCGAAAACCTCAAAGTCTTATACGAACACCTTATTTCTTCAAAATATATTTTCTGACGGCGGCGTTGTGTTCGTTCAGCGTGTGGCTAAACTGGCTCAGGCCGGTACCGTCCATTTGGACACGAAATACAGGTATTTTTCCGCCGAAGGATGCGCCGCCGCTTCCAGCGCCGCCTTGCCCGGCAAGGCAATCGGCGTCGGCGGCAGGCCGTCGCGGGTGTAAGTGTTGTAAGGCGTGTCGTGGCGCAGGTCGGCCTTGCGGATTTTGCCTTTATACGCGTCGCCCATACCATAAATAACGGTAGGGTCGGTTTGCAGGCGCATACCGGCTTCGATGCGGTTGACAAACACCGACGCCACATGCGCCCTGTCGTCTTCGTGGGCGGTTTCCTTTTTCAATCAGGCTGGCCATAATCAGCATTTCATACGGCGTTTTATACGGCAGCCCGTCCTGACGGCCTCCCATGCGTCTTTCAGCCTGTTTTGCATGGCCTGGTAGGCGGACTTGTAAATCTGGATGTCGCTGCTGTCGGTGTCGATTTCATAGGTGTCGGGGAAAAACAGCCCTTCCGGATTCATATCCGCCGCCTCGGCGCCACGGCCTGCATCAGTTTGGCGTTGCTCCAGCCGCGCGTCTCGTGCACGATGTCTTCCCGTGTCGTTGATAACGTAGCGCATGTCGGCAAACCGCATTCCTTCGGCGATGCGGACGGTAACCGAATCAGGGACGGCCGCCGCGCAGTTTTTCAATACGTTCCAGGCGGAAATCTTGACCGGCAGCCGGTACGAACCGGCGCGCAGGGTCGTTGTGCGCCCCGTCAGATAGGCCGCAGCCACGATGACATAGCGGTTGAAAACGACGCCGTCTTCGGCCAGCTTGCGGCTGACGGCGGAAATACCTTGGTTTTTCTCTACCTTGATGCGGTAGGTTTTGCCGTTGTCTTTCGGTACAAACAACAAGGCGGCAAATACGCCGCCACTGCAACGACAGCAAGCCATTTCAACGATTTGTTCAACATAGATGAGACTCGTGCCTGTTTATTCGGGCGACAGTATAACCGAAAGCAGTTTGACTGCCGATGTTTTATAATAAACGCTCCGATTTGGGAACGAAAGGCCGTCTGAAAACATGGATACGACACCGAACCTCTGGCAAAAACGGCTGGTGGCGGCCCGCGCGCCGCGCATCTTCGCCCAATTTCTGCGCGCGCGAAGCAGGGGAAAAATTTCACTGGCGGTACTGCACAATATCTCCTGCCGCCCTTCGAATACGGCACGGGCGCGGTGGAAAAACTCTTTACCAACAGCATCGACGAGGCGGAGCATCCGTTTTACAGCATCATCAAAGACCTGCGCGTATCCAGCCATTTCTTCATCGCACGCACGGGCGAGACGGTGCAGTTCGTTTCCTGCAACGATACGGCCTACCACGCGGGCGTGTCGTCTTTTGACGGCAGGGAAAGATGCAACGGTTTTTCCGTCGGCATCGAAATAGAGGGCTGCGACTTCGAGCCGTTTACCGAGCGCAATACGCCGCCCTCCTGCCCCTGCTCTCCGCACTGATGGAGCAATACCCGATAGAGGCGGTAACGGGGCATCAAAATATCTCCCCGACCGCAAAACCGACCCCGGCCATTTTTCGACTGGCAGCGGCTGGAAGCAGCAGGATTCCCCCTCCGCCGCTGATTTTTCAGACGGCCTCCCGCCCCGTATAAAGCTGTCGGCGGGCGGCAAAATTTCGTTATAATCCGAGTATTCTTTTAACTTTACGCGGTTGAACCGATAATTCTTACCTTTTCTAAGAGCAACTCACTATGATTTATTTCATCGTATTGGCCCTCGTGGCTATTCTGGCCGTCGTCGCCTACAATATGTATCAGGAAAGCCAGTACCGCAAACAGGGTACGCGAACAGTTCGGCCATTCCGACAAAAGACGCGCTGCTGGGCAGCAAAACAGACAACGTGCGCGACGGTCGACAAGCCTCGGGCGGGAAAGGGCTGATGTCGAGGAAAAGCGGCCAAACCGCAGCAAAATGCCGCCATGCGCAACCTTCAGGAACAAGACGCCTTGTTCTGCCGCGCGCGTCGCCCTGAGCCGCCGCAACCAAACCCGAAGTGGAAATCGCCGTCGAAGACGACTTTACCGACGAACCGGTCAAACACACCACCATCGGCCTGAACAACGAAATGACCACGCAAACCGAAGATATTTTTCGTCGCCGTATCTGCGCCCGACGCCGGCCGCACGCTGGTCAGCCTCGACGAGCTGGTGCAAATCGAACTGCCGTGGTTCGACCCGCGCTTCGACTATCTGGCCCTACATCGCCCTGACCGAAGCGCAGGAACTGCACGCCCTGCCCCGCCCGTCCAACCGCCACCGCTTCCAAATCATCGGCTGCACGATGGACGACCGCTTCAAGTGGCCGAGGCCGATTCCGAGCGTATACTACCAAGGCTTCATCATGGGGCTGCAAGCCGTCAGCCGCAACGGTTTGGCCTCGCGCGAAGAAGTTGGAACTGTTCAACCAGCAGGTTGACACTTTCGCCCAACTGATGGGCGGCAAAGTAATGCACACCGATGTCGCCGCCTTTACCGAAGTGGCGCAGGCGCTGGACGAATTCTGCGCGCGCGTCGACCAGACCATCGCCATCCATCTGGTTTCCCGCTCCAGCATCAGCGGCACCGAATTGCGCTCTGCGGTAGAAAGTGTGGGCTTCCGCCTGTCGGAAGACGGTCAGTTCCACTTCCCCGGCAACAACAACGACACCATGTTCAGCCTTTCCACGCTCGACAATTCGCCGTTTACGCCGTCGCTGCTGTCGCACCAGCCCCTACCGAGGTTTTCAGTATGCTGTTTGACATCCCCCACATCCGGCCGGGGAAAAAAACCTTCGACCGCTTTATGGATTTGGCTGTCAAACTGTCCGGCCAACTGAGCTTGGATTTGGTCAACGACAAAATGGAAGAGCTTTCGACCCAATGGCTGAAAGACGTCCGCAGTTATGTATTGGCGCGTCAGGAAGAAATGCAAAAAGTCGGCATCAAACCCGGCAGCCGCCAGGCGCAGCGCCTGTTCTCTTAAATCCGAAATCCCACGGCAAAGCGGATATGCTGTTACGGCATATCCGCTTTTTCAGGGTAAAATCCGCCTGTCTTTATCCTTTATCTTTCATGATTTCAGACGGCCTCACGCTACCGCAGGCCAGTCTGAAACCTTTATCCGCCATGAACCCGACCGCACAACACATCCGCCACCTCACCGACCTCCTCAACCGCTACGCCTACGAATACTACACCCTCGACGCACCCAGCGTACCCGATGCCGAATACGACAAATTATTCCGCGAACTCGAAGCGTTGGAACGAAACCATCCCGAGCTCAAACTGCCCGACAGTCCGACCCAGCGTCGGCGGCGAGCCTCTGGCGGGATTTGCCGAAGTGCGCCACGAAGTGCCGATGCTGTCGCTGACCAACGCCTTTTCCCCGCAAGATGAAAACGGCGTGTTCGACCATGCCGAAATGTACGCTTTCGACCAACGCGTGCGCGACGGTTTGGACGGCGGCAATCCCGAATACGTTATCGAACCCAAATTCGACGGCCTCGCCATCAGCCTACTCTACCGCGACGGCGTATTGGTGCAGGCGGCGACGCGCGGCGACGGCACGACCGGCGAAGACGTTACCCAAAACGTCAAAACCGTCGCCAACATCCCCCTGCGGCTGCACGGTGAAAATACGCCCGAACTCATTGAAGTGCGCGGCGAAGTGCTGATGCAAAAAGCCGATTTCGCCGCCCTCAATAAACGCCAAGCCGAAAACGGGCAAAAACCGCTTTGCCAACCCGCGCAACGCCGCCGCCGGCAGCCTGCGCCAACTCGATTCGCGTATTACCGCGCAACGCAAACTACACTTTTTCCCCTACTCCATCGCCCGCCAGCAAGGTGGTTTCGAAGCTGAAGAACACATCCAAGAACTCGCCTATTTCCAAGAGCTCGGTTTCAGCCTGCCTAACGGCAATTTCGGCTGTTTCAAAAATATCGGCGAAGTATTGGCGTTTTACGAACAAATGCAGCAAAAACGCCCCTGAACTGCCCTACGAAATCGACGGCATGGTGGTCAAAGTCAACAGCTTGGCGCAACAGCGCGAACTCGGCTTCATCTCCCGCGCGCCGCGCTGGGCGATTGCCCACAAATTCCCCCGCCGAAGAAGTCCTGACCGTCGTCGAAGCGATTGACGTGCAAATCGGCAGGGACGGGCGCGGTAACGCCAGTCGCCCGCCTGCAACCCGTATTCGTCGGAGGCGTAACCGTAACCAACGCCACCCTACATAACCAAGACGAAGTATCGCGCAAAGACGTGCGTCGGCGATACCGTCGTCGTACGCCGCGCCGGAGATGTGATTCCCGAAGTCGTGCGCGTGATTTTTCGAACGCCGCCCGATGCGGGAAACCGCCGTTACGGGACTTTCAGACGGCCTCAAAACATCAACAAGATGACCCTGTTTGCCGAAACACCGGCTGCAAATCAAAGCCCAATCCGTTCCGCTACACAAGCCCTACCGCCTGCCGACCCATTGCCCCATCTGCCGCAGCGAAATCGAACGCGAAGAAGGCGAAGCCGTCGCCCGATGCAGCGGCGGTATGCTTTGTCAGGGCACAACGCGCGCAGGGCTTAATCCACTTCGCCTCACGCAAAGCGATGGACATCGACGGACTCGGTCAAAAACAAATCGAGCAGCTTGTCGCCCAAGACCTCGTCCGCCACTTCGCCGACCTCTACCGCCTCGACATCCCGACCTTGCAAAAAATGAAGGAAACGGCGGATAAAGGGTCGTCTGAAAACGAAAAACGGCGACGCAGAAACGGTTTCAGACGACCTGTCTGAATCAACACCCCAAACGGCAAAAACAACCGACCAAGTGGGCGGAAAACATCCTCGCAGGCATAGAAGCCAGCAAAACGCCCGAACTCGCCCGCTTCCTGTTCGCGCTCGGCATCCGCCATGTCGGCGAACGCACCGCCAAAACGCTGGCGCAGGCATTCGGTTCGCTGGAACACGTCCGCCGCGCCCCCGAACCCATCCTGCCTGCCTGCCCGACATCGGCACCGTCGTCGCCCGCTCCATCGCCCACTTCTTCGCCCAAGACGCGCAGCAGGCGATGATAGATGAGCTGCTTGCCGCAGGCGTTGCCCCTGCAAACCCAAGCCGTTACCATCCCGCCCGCCCGCCATGCCGAGCCGCAACGTTGGATTGCCCGCCTGCGGTTTCAAAAATCAGCGAAAACAAAGCCCAAGCCTTATGGGAACTCGCCGGCAAAAGCATAGAGGGGCCTGCAAACCGACAAAAGCCCCTCCCCGCCGACTGGCAAACATGGCGCAGCGAAGCACAAAACGCCGCCCTGCTCGAAAACCTGAAAACCTTCTTCGCCCAAACGTCGTCTGAAAACCAAGAAGCAACGGTTTCAGAGTGCGCAGCCTCCCCGTGGGACTACCTCAACGAAGCCGTAGCAGGCAAAACCTTTGTGTTAACCGGCACGCTGCCCACCCTCAAACGCGACCAAGCCCAAGCCTGATCGAAGCCGCAGGCGGCAAAGTTTCCGGCAGCGTGTCCAAAAACCGACTACGTCGTCGCCGGAGAAGCCGCCGGCAGTAAGCTGGAAAAAGCCAATGCCTTGGGTGTGGCGGTTTTGAGCGAAGGGAGCTGCTCGAATTACTGGGTAAAGATGCCGGAGAGGCCGTCTGAAAACATGATGCCCGTATAAGCTACCAAAGCTTGCATATATCGCATGTATTTGATAAATATTGATATTTTTATTGTTTTAAACATATACGCCGCATATACTGACCAGAGACAAAATAAGAACGCTACGGCACGTCCCGCTCCTCATCCTTCTTATTTTTAGACCTCTTGCGAGAAGCCCTCACGGCAGAGAAGTAAATTTGAGGCTTGGCTCTACGGCCTGCGGAAAATTTCCGCAGCAGCTCCATCACTCTGTAAAACGAAAGGAAACGATTGATGTGTACGACTTTCGCAGTCAACGGCAGCCGTTTGTTCGGGCAGAATTATGATTTTTATTTCGGCCACGGCTATCTTTTTCAACCCGCGCGGGTTGCAAAAATTTACGCTGACCAAAACCGCCGCAACAGCCGCTGACTTGGCGGAGCCGTTACGGCAGCATCACGTTCAACCAGTTCGGTTGCGAATTTCCGATAGGCGGAATGAATGAGGCGGGGCTGACTGCCGCCATCATGTTCGACGAAGACGGCAGTTTTCCACCGAAGGAAGCCGGCAGCAGCCTGAACGAATTGCAATGGCTGCAATACCAACTGGACAATTTCGCCACCGTCGCCGAAGTAAAGGAACATTTGGGCGCAGCATTCCTTACGCGGAATTTATGCCCCTGCATTATTCGCTGGCCGACCGCAACGGACGCTCGCTGACGGTGGAATTTACCGACGGGAAGCCCGTTTTTGCACGAGTTCGGGACATTTCACGTTCTGACCAACAACAATTTAGAAAAACCATTGCGGTTCCGCAGGCGAAAAGTGAAGAGGAAATCACGGAAGAGCGAGATATATCGGTCAAACGCTTTAAAATCCTGACCGATATTCTGACGCACGTCCGACCGGACGAAGCCGATGTCGGCCAAGCCTTCGGCTGGCTGGACAAAAATATCGTTCAAAAACAAGCCGCACGAAATCGGCTACCGTTGGTTCAGCCGCTCGGATGCGCCGTCTTACACTTTCTGGTCGATTGTATACGACATCAAAAACCTGACCGTGCATTTTCAAAACGCTTGGGCATCCCGCAGTCAAAACCATTGCCCTGCGCGATGCCGCCGCCCTGTATCGCGGAACCGCCATGCTGGATATGGATACGGCGCAAACGGGAGATGTAACGGCCTCGTTCGTCCCTGTTTGATACGGCGCTCAACCGCCTGCTGATCGAACGCAGCTATCTGCCGATGGTGCCGGATTTGTCCGAAGCGTTTATCGATTTGCTGAGTACCTACCCGACCAAATTCGCTCCAAAACGCCTCCGGCTTCTGTTTAAATTTGAATAAGGCCGTCTGAAAAACCGGTTTTCAGACGGCCTCAAAAGTTTCCACAGCCGTCCGTTTGGCTGACCGCATACCTGATTTCCTACTGTTTCGCTATAATGGCGTCATTCTTACTTCGTAATATATATTTGAAGGACGTCTATGGAACACTCTGAACAGCAGCCAGCACAGCAAACCTTGGCGCAACAGCCGAGACTTTTAGAAACACCCCGCCGCGTCAAAGCGTCGCAGGGAGTGGAATGGATTTCGCAGGCTTGGAAGATTTACCGCAGAAACAAAAATCAAATGGCCGGTCATGCTCCTCGTCTTTCTTTTCATTTCCATGTTGGCACAGTGGCTGGGGCAGGGTTTATACCTTCTGTATCTATACGTTGGTATATCGTCATCACAGCACAGCAATACAAGCTTTAGTATTCTCTTCCTCCTTGCAGCCCCTTTGCTCCTCTTCTTAGGAACGTGGATCAGCATGTTATTCTCAGGTGGTATCATGTACGCCTGCAACCGGTCGGCCATATATGAGGAATTGAAATTAGTTATCTGTTTGCCGCGTTTGCGACCAAAAAGAGGTCTTTCTTTATTCTCCTTCTACTCTATCTTGCCGTGACTATCGTAGTCGGCATTGCCATTATTTCTTTTTATGGCCGCATTCAAGTCAGGCATGATAACAACTGAACCAAATCCTGCCGCTTCACCCCTTGATATTGTTGATTCCTGCCGTATTCATCATTTTTCATTTCGTTATGGATGAGTATTTGGTTCACACCTTGTCTAATTATGCTGCACGACGTCAAACCGTGGGCTGCCATGAAAATGAGTTTCACCGCCTGCCTGCGCAATATTCCTGCGGGGATTGTCAATATTCTGATGTGGATAGTTATCTATATCGGCCTGATAGTTGGTATTTGCATCATTGCCGGCATCGTTATTGGAGTTTTTGCGCTTCTCTTTGGGGAAACCGCGTCTGGTTTTGCAGGCGCCGGTATCGTGGCTTTTGGCACCATTGCCTATATCGTCATGACTCTGTCCGCATTAATCTTAGCCGTACTGGTCATCATCAACATCTACACCGCTTACCGCAATCTTCTGACCGATGCGCCGCTGGAAAACTGAAATCCGTTTGAACGTTTTCACGACTTAATCACAGTCTGATTGGGATATCGATTCTTCCGACACCCGCAAACATAAAAGGAAACTTTATGAAACCGATAAAAAAAGCCGTTTTCCCCGTTGCAGGCATGGGTACCCGCTTCCTGCCCGCCACCAAAGCCAGTCCTAAAGAAATGCTGCCCATCGTCGATAAGCCGCTGATTCAGTATGCGGTGGAAGAAGCGGTAAAAGCGGGCTGCACCGAAATGGTGTTCATCACCGGCCGCAACAAACGCAGCATCGAAGACCATTTCGACAAAGGCTTACGAGCTTGAAACCGAGCTGGGGATGCGGAATAAAAACAATTTATTAGAACATGTCCGCGACATCCTGCCACCCAATATCACCTGCCTCTATATCCGTCAGGCCGAAGCATTGGGTTTGGGACACGCCGTTTTATGCGCGCGCGCCGCAGTGGGTGACGAACCGTTTGCCGTCATTCTCGCCGATGACTGATCGACGCCCCCAAAGGCGCGTTGAAACAGATGGTCGATATTTACAACAAAAGCGGCAACAGTGTTTTGGGTGTGGAAACCGTCGAACCGTCGCAAACCGGCTCTTACGGCATCGTCGAAGTGGAAAAACTGAAAAACTTCCAACGCATCACCAATATCGTGGAAAAACCCAAACCTGAAGAAGCCCCGTCCAACCTTGCCGTTGTCGGCCGCTACATCCTGACTCCGCGCATCTTCGACCTTCTGACCAATCTGCCGCGCGGTGCAGGGAGGCGAAATCAACTGACCGACGGCATCGCCCGCCTGCTTGACCACGAGTTCGTTCTCGCTCACGCTTTCGAAGGCAAACGCTACGACTGCGGCAGCAAACTGGGCTACCTTGAAGCCACCGTCGCCTACGGTTTGAAACATCCCTGAAACCGGCGCGCAATTCGGCGAACTGCTGAAACGGTACGCCGCCGATTCCTGATTCCGATTCGCGCAGTCGATACAAAAGGCAGGCCGTCTGAAAAATTGGTTTCAGACGGCCTGCCTTTTGTTTCAGGTTATTTTTCCAATACGCGGGGGTAAACAAAATCAGCACGGTAAAAATTTCCAGCCGCCCCAATAACATCACCGTGGCACACAGCCATTTCTGCACATCGCTCAACACGGCATAGTTATGCTCCGGCCCCACCGCCCCTAAGCCCGGCCCCGCATTGGTACTGCAAGCGATAACGGCTGTAAACGCGGAAAGAAAATCCAATCCGGCGGCCATCATCAGGAAGCTGAATATCACCACTGTCATAAAAATAAATAAAGATAAACGACATCACCGCCAACGCCATGCGTTCCTGAATCGAACGGCCGTTGACTTTGACGGTACGCACGGCGCGAGGGTGCAGCAAAATCATCATTTCCCGCACACTGAATTTGAACATGACCAATCCGCGCACGTTTTTAATCCCGCCGCCCATCGAACCGGAACTCGCCAGCACGTTCGACAGGAAAAAAACATCCACAGCGAAATCATCAGCGGCCACTTGGCAAAATCGGCGTTGAAAAACCCGCTGGCCAGTCCGACGGAAACAAAGTTGAACGCGGTAAAACGGATCGAATCGGCCAGCGAAGGGTAATACTCCATATACCAGAGGTACACCGCCGACACGACGATGCTGCCCGAAAGTATCGACAATAACACGCGGCACTCTTCGTCGCGCCAGTACACTTTCAGCGAGCGGTTGGCAAAAGCCGCAAAGTGGCTGACAAAATTAATCGCGCCGAACACGGTAAAGAAAATCAACACCCACTCAATCGATACCGAGTTGAAATAGGCGATATTGTCGTCATGCGTCGAAAAACCGCCCAACGCCACTGCCGACATGGCGTGGCACAGCGCATCAAACCAGCTCATCCCCGCCAGATGCAGCGACACGAATGCCGCCGCCGTCGTCAGCGTATAAAGAAAACCACAGCTTTTTCGCTACCTGCGAAATCCGCGGCGCCATCTTGCTTTCTTTGTCCATGCCCGGGATTTCTGCCTTGAAAAGCTGCGTGCCGCCCACGCCCAGCATCGGCAGAATCGCCACCGCCAGCACGATAATCCCCATACCGCCCAGCCAGTTGAGCATGTGCCGCCAGAAATTCACCGACGGCGCCAGCGTGTCCAGACTGTTCATTACCGTCGCTCCAGTCGTCGTCAGCCCCGACATCGACTCGAAAAACGCATCGGTAAAACTCATGTTCGGCATATAAAAATAAATCGGCATTGCCGCAACCGCCGCAAACGCCAGCCACAGCATCAATACCAGTGTAAAAACCGTCGCGCGGGCGCAGTTCGCGGTTGAACCGCAGCGTCAGCACCCAAGCGGTACACGAACCAATCGTCGTTACCAACGCGGTATAAGCGAAAGCAGGAAACGCGCTGTCGAGGAAAAAATACGACATCAGCGTCGGCACCAGAAGCAGCATCGAAAACAGCAGCCCCAGCTTCGAGAGCACATGGATTATCGGAATGACTTTATACATATCTTCAAAACAGACCCGTTCGGGCGGATTCGAATGTTTCAGACGGCCTTTGTTTCTGTAAACCCACAGGCCGTCTGAAAATACCGTTGCAACAAAACGAAACGTATTTTTAGCAAATTACGTTGTGCGGGATATTGATATTTCACATATCCGCGCCGTTCCGCCGCCGGTTTTCAGACGGCCTCGGCGTCCTTATTCCATCCGTCAGCCGGATGGGCTTGTCTTCCATACCGAATAATGTATAATGTTATACCATAACATAAACAAGGAGACGTAATGAAACAAAAACATCCATCCTGAAAACTACCGCACCGTCCTATTCTCACGACGGCGGCGCAAACGAAGGCTGGCTCATCCGTTCCTGCGCCGACACGCACGGCAAAAACGATGGTCTGGAAAGACGGCAAAGAATATCCCTTGTTTTTCGCTCGATACTTCTTCCGCCTCGCATCCGGTATATACCGGCAAACGGCGCAACGTTAATGTCGAAGGCCGCGCCAGCAAGTTCAACCAGCGCTACCAATCCATGATGTCTGCGTTCAGAAAGGACAAATAATGCAGGTTTTATCTTCCCTGAAAACCGCCAAACAACGCCACCGCGACTGCCAAATCGTGCGCCGCAAGGGCAAGGTTTACGTTATCTGCAAAAGCAACCCGCGTTTCAAGGCGCGGCAACGCTGATTTTTGTTGTAACCACCTTAGCTGTTTGAAATGAAACTCCTCCTCGGATTGCCCTTCCGGCAGCGTGAAAAACGGCAGTTCGGCCGCCTGTACGGGCGGTTCTTTTTGCGTGCCTACGGCCAAAACGGCGGCGTAAAACAAAACCGCGGCCGGACTGCCGTCTGAACCGCGGTTTTGTTTAATTAGAATAGAATCAGTTTTTTCAGACGGCCTGTCTACCATAAACGTCAATCGATACGAATGTATTCCACCGATAAAATTTCAATTTCTTCTCTGCCTTCCGGCCCGTTCAACACCACTTCGTCCCCTCGCGCGCCTTAATCAGGCAGCGGGCCAGCGGGGAAATCCACGAAATCTTGTTTTTGTGCCGTATCGATTTCGTCGGCACCGACTATCCTGACCGTCTGCTCGCTGCCGTCGCCGCGCAACAGACAGACGGTCGCACCGAAAAACTACCTGCTCGGTCGGTTCGCGCTGTTCGGGATCGACCACGACGGCGGCTTCGAGGCGTTTGGTCAGGAAACGGATGCGGCGGTCGATTTCGCGCATCCGGCGTTTGCCGTAAAGATAATCCCCGTTTTTCACTGCGGTCGCCATTGCCTGCCGCCCAGTTGACGACTTGCACGATTTCAGGGCGCTCTTTGTGTACAAGCCGGTACAGCTCGTCTTTCAACGCCCTGCCAGCCGACAGGGGTGATGTAATTTTTGGTTTCGGTGCTCATAATGTATTCCGTCCGCGCCATCGGTTCTGCCGAGAGGCCGTCTGAAACGAATCATGGGTTTCAGACGGCCTCTCATCCCTCAGGATTCGTTACTCTTCATCTGCCGTATCGCTGACGCTGATACTGTGTTCCATTTTGCTCGGATACACTTTCAAACCGCCGCAACCGGATTTTTCGGCAGACAGTCGGGCAAGATAGGCTTCGTCGATGTCGCCGGTCTGGTAAACACCGTTGAAACAGGACGAATCGAACGAGCGGATGCCGGGATTCAGCTTTTTCACCACACATTCCAAATCGTCGAGGTTCTGGAACACGATACCGTCTGCGCCGATTTCGGCGGCGATTTCTTCCGCGCTGCGGCCGTTGGCAATCAATTCCTCACGGGTCGGCATATCGATGCCGTACACGTTCGGGTAACGGACTTCGGGGCAGCAGAAGCGATATATACTCTTCGGGCGCCCGCCGCGCGTACCATTTCGACGATTTTCGCGGCTGGTCGTGCCGCGCACGATGGAATCGTCTACCAGCAACACGCTTTTTCCCTGAAACTCGGTTTCCATCGGACTGAGTTTCTGGCGCACGGATTTTCTACGCGTCGCCTGGCCGGGCATGATGAAAGTGCGACCGATATAGCGGTTTTTAATCAGGCCTTCGCGATAAGGTTTGTTCAAATGCACCGCCAGTTCCATCGCGCTCGGGCGGCTGGTATCGGGAATCGGCATCACAACGTCGATGTCGCCCACCGGCAGCTCGCGCCTGATTTTTTCCGCCAGTGCCACGCCCATATCCATACGCGCCTGATATACCGACACGCCGTCGATAACGGAATCGGGGCGGGCAAAATAAACATATTCGAACAAACACGGACTGAGCGTGTGCCTGTCGCTGCACTGTCGTGAAAAAAAGCGGCCGTCGAACGAAATAAAAACCGCTTCGCCCGGTGCTATATCGCGCTCCAAATCAAACTCCAGCGCATTAAACGCCACGGATTCCGATGCGACGGCATAGGCTTTCCTGCCCCCGCCGCCGTCCTGAGTGCCCAACACCAGCGGGCGGATGCCGTAAGGGTCGCGGAAAGCCACCATGCCGTAACCCGCAATCATGGCAACCACGCCGTATGCGCCGCTTACCAGGCGGTGCACCTGCGCCACCGCGTTGAAAATATTGTCCACCGTCAGATGGTTATCGGCATTTTTGAAACTTCCTGCCCTCAGCTCGTGGGCAAACACGTTCAGCAGCACTTCGGAATCGGAAGAAGTGTTGATGTGGCGCAGATGTTTGTAGCATACGTTTTTCGTACAGTTCGGCGGTATTGGTCAGGCTGCCGTTGTGCGCCAACACGATGCCGAACGGCGAACTGACGTAAAAAGGCTGCGCCTCCGCGCTGCTGCCCGCATTACCCGCCGTCGGGTAACGGACGTGGGCGATGCCCGCGTTGCCGACCAAATCGCGCATATTGCGTGTGCGGAACACCTCGCGCACCATCCCTTTGCCCTTATGCATATGAAACACGCTGCCCTCTGCCGTTACGATGCCCGCTGCGTCCTGCCCGCGGTGCTGGAGCATCTGCAATCCGTCGTAAAGCGGCTGGTTCACCGGTTCATAGCTGACCAAACCTAATACACCACACATGTGTTTTTCTCCGAAACATACGGCGGACAAAGCGCCGTCAAAGAATAAAAAGCCTGATTCAAAAATCAAACCGGTTTCAGACGGCCCGTCCTGCTAAGAGGCCGTCTGAAACCGGTTATCTCGTTTAACTGCAACAACTGCATATCCGTATCCGCCGCCTGCTCTCCTAGTCCCTTGCTGGCAGATACGGCACTGCCGACTGCGCCAGATATTCGAAATAGGGAATGCTGAACGACCGCCGCCATCCTTCGGTTTTTCGGCAAATCGGTCAAAGAACACACCATCACGACCAGCGTAACCAGCAAGATGCCTTTGACCGCGCCGAACATGGCACCCAACGCCCGGTTGACGCCGCCCAATCCCGCTGCCGACAAAGCCGAGGTGGTTAGGGCCAGCAACAGGCGCTGCACCAGCCACGCGCCGAAAAACAGCATGACGAACGACAGCCCTTTGGCCAACAGAGGCTGGAACGATTTGAAGGCAATATCGGCAAACGGTACGGCGAACCCTTTGGCGACAAAAGAACGCCACGACCCAAATCCCCAGCGATGCGGCTTCGGCCACCGCACCGCGCATCATCGACATCAAGACGCATATCAGGATGACGCAGCCGGCCAGCATATCGATTATGGTCATATCATTCTTCAATCACCGTGCCGCCGATACCGTGTACGCGCATTCTGTTCAAATCGTGTTCGGCCGCCGCACGGTTCGGGTAAGAACCGGTTTTTCACGCGGTAGACCTTGCCTTTGTCGGTATTGACTTCAAGAATGCCCGCATTGATGCCCGCCGCTTTCATTTTTGCGTTGCAGGCTCAAAGCGCGCTCTTTTTCGGGATAACCGGCCTGAATCGCCGCTTTTCCGCCTTTGCCTTTAGCCGCGACGGTTTTGCTTCGCTGTCTGGGCCGCAGGGGCAGCGGGTTTCTTTGCTTCGGATTTCGGTTCAGGCCTTACCGCTTCGGGCTTGGCTTCCGCCTTCCTTACCGGTTGCTGCTCTTTCGGCTTGTCTGTCCTGCCGGCTCGACGCGGCGGTATTCGGCCGCCCCTGACGGCATATTGCTGTTCTTTTTCTCGCTTCAGCCTGCTGCTCCGCCTCCCTGCGCTCGGCGGCGCGTTTCTCGGCGGCTAATTTCGCCGCACGGCGTTTGGCGGCTTCGCGCTCGGCACGTTGTTTCTTAACGGCGGCCCTCACGCTCTGCACGTTTGGCGGCGGCACGCTGCTCGGCCAGCCGTCGGCGGCGCTCTTCGGCACGCTGCGCCTCATCCGGCTGCTCTGCCCCGCTGTCGGCGGTATCTTCCGCCATCGTATCTTCAATAACGGTTTCTCTTCTGCTTCCGAACGACGTGCCACCTGCGTTTCCGGCTTGCGGGGGGCGGACGCTGCTTTGGGCTTGTCGGCTCGATCTTCCGTACCGTTGTCCACCAACGTATCGTTAATCAACACCACCGGCGCGCCTTCTTCCGCCTTCATATCGGCAGCAGGCGCCGCTTCGGCATCGGCGGATGCTGCATCGGCGCTTTGCCGGGCGGACGAAGCCGCTTCAGAGGCAGGAACCTGCCGCGCCGAACCGGAAGAATTCGGTTCCCAAATCGCCACTTCCGGCTCTTCCGCCGACGCGGCTACATTTTCGACGGGAGCCGACGCGGCGGCGGTTTCGGCGGACGGTTCTTTATCCGCGCCGGTATATAGCGCGCCGGCCAGCAGGATGCCGGACACCAGCACCAAAACCGGAGGCACCTACCAAACGTCGGCGGTTTTTTTCGTTTGAGCTGCTCGTAGCCGCTCAGCATCTCTTTTGTTTATCGTCTGACATGCTTGGGATTCCTATGACAGCGCCGCCATGACTGCGGCGACGGTATGAAACGAACCGAATACGACGATTCTATCATTCTCGCCTGCTTTCTCCAAAGCGGCACGGTATGCTTTCTATATTTTCAAATACTTTTACATTCTCAATGCCGTGCCCGACAGCTTCCGCACAAGTGCTTCGGCCGTCATTCCGCGCGGTACGTCCAGCGGTGCGATATGCCATTCGTCAAACTGGTCTTTGACGATGTCGAGCACGCCGTCTATGTCTTTTGTCGGCCAATATGCTGAACACGGCGGTGCGCTTTTCGGCAAACATCAGGTTAATCAGGCTGCGGCGCAGGGCGCGGGCGGCGTGTGGGTTGTGGCCGACATCCAAAACGGTCAGCGGCTGGCCGGGCAAGACTCTGAAGCGTCCGGGATTTTTCCACCAGCAGCAAACCGCGTTTAATGGCGGCGATGTCGACGGGCAGCCTGTCGCCGAGGCATTCCAGCACGGTCAGCGCGCAGGCGGCGTTGAGAGTTGGTATGCGCCGCGCAGGGCGGGAAACGGCAGCGCGTTACGGTTGCGCGTGCGGCCGTCTGAATTTTTGCGGATGGTAACGATATGACCACTGCACGTTTTCCAGTGTGGAAAAATCAAAATCGCGCTTTATCAGCAGCAGTTCCGCGCCGATTTCCCATGCATGGCGACGCAGCGATTCGGGCGGCGGCGTTTGTCCGCAGATTGCGGGTTTGCCGCTGCGGAACACGCCTGCTTTTTTTCGAAAGCCACCTGCTCCACCGTATCGCCCAAAAACGCTTGGTGGTCCAAATCCACACTGGTGACGACCGCGCAGTCGGCATCAAACACGTTGACGGCATCCAGCCGTCCGCCCAATCCGACTTCCAACACCATCACATCGACCTTTTCGCGGATGAAAATATCGACTGCCGCCAATGTATTGAACTCAAAATAAGTCAGGGAAATACCGGCGCGCCGCTTCGATGCGCCTGAACGACGCCACTATCGCCGCGTCTTCGACCGGACGGGTATTGACAGCGATGCGCCTCGTTGTAACGCAGCAGGTGCGGGCTGGTCAGCGTACCGACCTTGAAGCCGGCCTGGGTGTAGATTTGTGACAAATAAGCGCAGACCGAACCCTTGCCGTTTGTGCTCTACTGACCACAACCGGACATTGCGGTTGCAGGCCCATGCGTTTTTCACTTCGCCCACGCGCTCCAGCCCCATGTCGATTAGGCCTGCGCTGTGTGCGGTTTCCAGATGGGAAAGCCATTCTTGTAATGTTTTCATTTTGATTCAGTGTTATTTTTGGTTGGTCGGACATTGAGGCCGTCTGAAAATACTCGGTTCCAAACAAACCCGGCTTTGCGGATTACGGCTCCGCCGTTTCAGACGGCCTGCCCTCTCCGCTGCGGCACCAGCGCGCCCACACCGACAACAGGCGGTATTCTTCCCGCGTCGTCATATCGGGCAACACCAGATGCCGGATTTTTGCGCCCGCCCGTATCCCATGTTAAGAACATCGCATAGCGCGAAACCACCGATTCATCGCACAATACCGCCGAAAGGCAGGTTTGTCCGCCGTCGATGCAGACGGCGGCCTGTTGCAGGCGGTCGACTTCAATCCGCCTGACCGCATTCCGGTATCGGAAGCGCTGCACCCTCAAAGCATGGACAAAACTCGCCGCCAATGCAGCCAGCCCCGCCCACATCATCCAACCGTAAAACCGTAGCTAGACAAGCCGCAACGGCGGCAAGATGCAGTAAAACGGCGGCCCGCAGCAGCGTGCGCGAAGGCTTCAAGGCCGTCTGAAAAAGCACGCACGGTGTCATCCCATATCGTCGAAAACAGGATCGAGGCTCAATTCGCCCTCTTCCATGTCCACCACAAGGTCATGGATTTCCACTTCGAAAATTCCCAAAACGCCTTCAGGCTCATATCTTTCGGCCAGGCCGCCCTCGTCAACCGCCCATCCCGACACTTCCGCCCTGAAAACCTCCGCATAGCGTTCGTCAAAATAGGCGATGACCTCTTCCGGCGTTTCAAACTCAGGCACTAAAAAAACACCGAACAGTTGGTACGGAGCTGCTCCAACGTAAGGTTGACGCCCTCTCGTCAATATGGCTCAGCCAGTCCAGAAAAACGGGCGGTCGGTTTGAGCACGACGGCGGTACGGTCGACAAAAATACATGGATATTCCTCTCGGGTTGCGGCTTACGCATGAAAAACCCCGAATTCAGACGGCCTCGGGGTCTTGGAATGGTTTAATGGGTCATTACTCGCTGCAAGAACTGCTTGGCGCGTTCATGTTTGGGATGGGTGAAAAACTCTTCCGGCGAACCTTCTTCGAGAATCCGTCCGTGGTCGACGAAAATCACGCGGTCGGCCACCTCGCGGGCAAAAACCCATTTCGTGGGTAACGCACATCATGGTCATGCCGCTTTCAGCCAAATCCTTCATGACTTTCAGCACTTCGCCGACCATTTCCGGATCGAGTGCGGAAGTCGGTTCGTCAAACAGCATCACGCGAGGCTCCATCGCCAGCCCGCGCGCAATCGCTACGCGCTGCTGCTGCCCGCCCGAAAGCTGGCTGGGCAGCGCGTCTTTTTATGCGCCAAACCCACGCGCTCGAGCAGCTCCATCGCTTTTTTTCTGCGCCTGCTCCAAACTCTGCTTTTTCACCTTCATCGGCGACAGGATAATGTTTTCCAAAACGGTCAGGTGGGGATAAAGATTAAAGCTTTGAAACACAAAGCCCACTTCCTCGCGCACTTTGTTCAAATCGGTTTCGGGTCGGCGACATTAATGCCGTCCACCCAGATTTCACCGCTCTCGATGCTTTCGAGCTGGTTGACCGTGCGGATTAAAGTCGATTTGCCGCTGCCCGAAGGCCCGCAAACCACCACGACCTCACCCTGCCCCACTTCCAGACTGACGTCGTTGATAACGTGCAGGTCTTTGAAATGTTTGTGTACATTTTTGAATTTAATCATATCGTTTGAGTTTAATGTCGATTAATCGGCTGTAACGTAACTTCCTGTTGAGTAGAAGCAGGAATATTAATGATAATCTGCTGGCCCGGCTGGGTAGCATAAGAAGATTGGGAAACGTTTCGTGAAGGAATTTGTTGGGTGGGATAATTGTAACTACCCGTACATTGATACTCAGTTATCACTCTAAATCTTTCACAACCAAATCCATTATTTTCTATACATTGTTTACTACTTGTACCAAATGCTTCCGCATCAGAATATCCCCAAGCATTACATCGTTTTACAGCCTGTTCTTGTGATGCTTCCCTATTAATCATTGGGGATTCAAACAAGGCATAGTCATAAGCCATTTTCACAATTCCATCAGCCTTGCTCCCACTTATCGGAACCATAGTTTTTATGAGTAGCACAAGCACTGACAATAAATAAAGATAATACAACAAGGGACGTTTTCATTGATTTTTTCCTTTTCTTAATTTAGTTATAAAGAATTTTAAAATTACTTGCAAGCTAAATAATTGCTCAGTTCCACATATTTTTTTCCGGCGCGATATGTTCGGCACGGTCTTTGCGGATTGATGCCGACTGCCTGCAAATCCTCGTCGCCGGCAAATTCTTTCAGATTGTTGCGTATGGTTTTGCGGCGTTGGTGGAAGGCGAGTTTCACCAGTTTGGCGAAATGCTCGAAATCGTCCGCCTTGCCGACACGGTGTTTCACCGGAATCATGCGCACCACCGCCGAATCCACTTTCGGCGCAGGGTCGAACGATTCGGGCGGCACGTCAATCAGCAGCTCCATATCGAAAAAAATATTGCAGCATCACGCCCAAGCGGCCGTAGTCGTTGCTTTTTCGGTGCGGCCACCATGCGCTCGACCACTTCTTTTTGCAGCATAAAGTGCATATCGACAACATCGTCCGCCACTTCCGCCAGCTTGAACAAAAGCGGCGTGGAAATGTTGTACGGCAGGTTGCCGACGATTTTTCTTTTTGCCCGCGATGCTGTTGAAATCAAACTGCAACACATCGCCTTCGTGAATCACCAGTTTGTCGGCAAACGGCAGCGTTTTCAGACGGCCTACGATGTCGCGGTCGATTTCGATAACGTGCAGGCGGTTCAGCTTCTTCGCCAAAGGCTCGGTAATCGCCGCCAAGCCCGGACCGATTTCAATCACCACATCATCGGCCTGCGGGCGCACGGCGTTGACAATATCGGCAATAATGCGCGTGTCCTGCAAAAAAATTCTGCCCGAAGCGTTTTTCTGGCTTTGTGTTCTTTCATTCCGCTTCTTTTCCATAACGACAAGTGCGCATTGTAACTGAAAAACAGGGTTCTGTTGACAATCCGATAAGCCTTTTCAAAATTGAGGCCGTCTGAAACCGCCGCGCCAACGGTTTCAGACGGCCCCAACGGCAATAATCAGGCAAACGGCGGCACGCCAAAAACCAAACTGTTTCAACAGCGCGACCGTTTCTGTAAACGGGCAGGCCCATCACGCCGGTAAAACTGCTCGCAGATGCTCGACAAAACACGCCGCCCAAACCCTGAATACCGTATGCGCCCGCCTTTGTCCATCGGTTCGCCGCTTCGGATATAGGCGGATATTTCTTCAGCAGACAGGTTTTGAAACGCACGTCGCTGGTTTGTAAAGCGCCGCGCGTCTTTCCCTGCCAATATACGCATACGGCGGTCAGCACCTGATGCGTCCGACCCGAAAGCCGCGCAAGCATTTCGGCTGCTTGGGCTTCGGTTTCCGGTTTGCCGAGGATGTGGTTTTTGGTAGGCGACCGTGGTGTCGGCGGTGAGAATCGGATATTCGGGCGGTTCGCCGTGCGGCAAAACCATTGCGCGACGGCTGCGGCATTTTTTCCCGCGCCATACGTTGCACGTAATCGGCGGCGTTTTCGTCGGAACGCGGCGTTTCATCAATATCGGCAGGAATGCGGATAACTTTGAATCCGAGGTTTTTCCAGAATTTCGCGGCGGCGCGGGGCTGCCGGAGGCGAGGTAGAGGTTCATAGCGGTTCCTCAAAGTGGTTAGGGCGTTAAAGTTTTGTGAAACAAGAAACAAAATGTCGGAAAAGGAATCTTTTAAATAACGGGGTGAACGGAATCTGCTGCATTTTTCCAAATCGTCCCTGATTCAAGGCAATATTTTGAATCTATCGCCAACCCACTTGGTTTTCGATACGGCTAAAGGTAGATGTTGTATCAAAAAATAAGTGCGTCAGCCATATGATTGATGACGGGATGAAACATGGCAAAACGAAATCTTAAATATATCGAATGTTATACGGACAATCTGCATATCTTTTTCGGCTTTGTTCCTGAAAATCAGTTTTGCCGCTTTCGCCATCAATTTTGTTTTTAAGCGTCTTCCTTGTTCCGCCGAAATATTTTTCTTGGAGAGGCCCACGTATTTCCTGTCGGGGCAGTTTCCGTTTTCTCCGTTATCCTGTCGGAAATACTTTACTGGCGCCGCATCAGAAAAATCCTCGATGCTAAAGACCCTTCAGATTCGCGTGAAGGGAAGGTTGAATGTTTCAGGCGGGCAAGGTCGTCTGAAAAACTATTCCGACTGCCTATGTTGACCCGCCAACCGTACATAATGCGCGGACGAGTATTTCAAAAATTCTTTTCTTTTTGGTCAGCAGCCGTACTTGTTTGACGGGCGAGCCGACATAGAGATAGCCGCTTTCCAGCCGTTTGCGCGGCGGCACGAGGCTGCCTGCGCCTATCATCACGTCGTCTTCGACGACGGTATCGTCCAGAATAATTGTTCCCATACCGATTAATACGCGGTCGCCGATGCGGCAGCCGTGCAGCATGACTTTGTGTCCGACGGTAACGTCTTCGCCGATGATGAGGGGCGAACCTTCGGGTTTTTCGGCGTTTTTGTGCGAAACGTGCAAGACGCTGCCGTCCTGTATCGTCGCTGCGCGCGCCGATGCTGATGCTGTTCACGTCGCCGCGCAAAACGGCATACGGCCAGACGGATACGTCTTCGGCAAGCGATACTTCGCCGATGATGACGGAGGTTTCGTCGATGAGGCAGGATTCGTGGATTTGCGGAGTGTGGTTTAGGAAGGCGGACTGGGTCTCATTTTTACGGTTTCCTGATAGCTAAAGGCCGTCTGAAAACTTCTTTTCAGACGGCCTCTTTCATCACTTGAGTCAAGCCAGCAACTGCCGCCAGCGTTTCACTTGAAAGCGCACTTGTTCCGGCGCGGTTCCGCCCAAGTGGTTACGCGCGTTCAGGCTGCCTTTCGGGTGTCAGTACGCCGTACACGTCGTCTGAAATCAGGTTGCTGAAACCTTGCAGGACTTCGAGCGGCAGTTCGCTCAAATCAACGCCCGCTTGGTCAGCGTGGCGCACGGCTTGGGCGACGACTTCGTGGCTGTCGCGGGAAAGGCATGCCTTTTTACCAAGTAATCCGCCAAATCGGTGGCGGTGGCGAAGCCCCTGCATCACGGCGGCGCGCATATTGTCGGGTTTTGACGGTCACGCCGCGCATCATGTCGGCGTAAATCCGCAGCGTGTCGATGAGCGTGTCGGCGGTGTCAAACAGCGGTTCTTTGTCTTCCTGATTGTCTTTGTTGTACGCCAAGGGCTGCGATTTCATCAGGGTAATCAAGCCGATAAGGTGTCCGATGACTCGACCGGATTTGCCGCGCACGAGTTCGGGCACGTCAGGATTTTTTTCTTCTGCGGCATGATGGACGAACCCGTACAGAAACGGTCGGCGATGTCGATAAAGCCGAAACGCGGACTCATCCACAAAATCAATTCTTCAGACAGGCGGCTCAGGTGAACCATAATCAGCGAGGCGGCGGCGGTAAACTCGACGGCAAAATCGCGGTCGGATACGGCATCGAGCGAGTTTTGGCAGATTTGTTCGAAACCCAGCAATTCGGCGGTGATTTCGCGCTGAATCGGATAAGTCGTACCGGCAAGGGCGGCAGCACCGAGCGGCATACGGTTGACGCGTTTGCGACAGTCGGTCATGCGTTCGAAATCACGTCCGAGCATTTCAACGTAAGCGAGCATATGGTGTCCGAAACTGACGGGCTGGGCGACTTGCAGATGGGTGAAACCGGGCATGACGGTTTCGGTGTTTTGTTCCGCCAAATCGACCAAGGCCGTCTGAAGGCTCCGAATCAGGTCTTGAATAACGGTAATCTGGTCGCGCAACCACAGGCGGATGTCGGTGGCGACTTGGTCGTTGCGGCTGCGGCCGGTATGCAGGCGTTTGCCGGCGTCGCCAATTTTGTCGGTGAGGCGGCGTTCGATGTTCATGTGGACGTCTTCCAAATCCAGCGACCATTCGACTTTGCCGGCTTCGATTTCGCTATAATCTCGGCCATACCCTGACGGATGGCCGTTAGGTCGTCTAAGCTCAAAAACGCCTGCCTGCGCAAGCATTTGCGCGTGAGCGAGCGAGCCTTGAATGTCCCATTCGGCCAGCCGTTTGTCGAAGTCGATGGAACCCGTGTATTTTTTGACTAATTCGGATACAGGTTCGTTGAAGCGGCCCGACCAGGTTTTGTCGTTACTCATTTTCCGTCCTTCAAAAAATCAAAGTAAACCCCGTTGCGGTTTACGATACAAGAATAAAGCTGTTAGGTTTGCACATATGTCCATTATACGTCAAATAGGTTCTTCCTTCGCAGTAGCCGATTTGCGCAATTTCGCCACCACCGCCCGCATGTTGATTGCAGCGTTCACCGCCCTGCTGCTCTTTCCGCTGCTGACCAATTCGTCGATGAGTTATGCGGAAGAGGTCAACAAAAACATGTTATGGGTTATCCCTGTGCTGATTTTTGGTCATGCTGAAAGCCTCATCATTCATCATTTTGCCCCCTGTCTGCACAATTCGCCCCATGCTTTTTTTATTACGCCTTCATCCTCAACCAGGTTATTTTTCCTGTTTGTCGACGTATTGGTCCTACAGGAAAGCGGCGGCGCATTTATCCAGCATTTTTGTATGTTCAACCTTTTTATGTTGAGCTTTTATGTATATTGAGGCCGCCCGCCGCAACAGCTTGGCCCCGTCCCTTTCCGAAGCACGTTTGAGCGCGCTGACCGCCCGCATCCGCCCGCATTTTCTGTTCAACAGCCTCAACGCCGCCATCAGCCTCATCCGCCTGCGTCCGTATGACGCGGAAAACCCTGTTGGAAAACCTCGCCAACCTGTTCCGCGCCCAACTGCGCGACGGCAGCCAGAACAGTACGTTGGGTCAGGAAATCGAGGGGCTCAGGAATACATCGCCATCGAGCAAATCCGTATGGGACACACCCGCGTACAGGTCGTGGCAGCACCACGCGCCCGACGATGCGGAAACCCCCACCTGTTGCTCCAACCGCTGTTGGAAAAACGCCGTATTCCACGGTATCGAAACCACACACCGCCCGGGCATCATCACCGTGATGACACAGTTGCACAAATCGTCCATCTACATCCGCATCGAAAAACCCGTTTATCCCGCCGGAAAACAGCGAAAAACGCCAAACCGCACAAAGGCAACTCAATGGCCTTGCGCAACCTGAAAGAACGTCTCACGCTGATGTACGACAGCGATGCCAAAATACAAAGCCGCGAACTCGACGGCACGTTCCGCGTCGACATACGCCTGCCTTTTCACCGCAAGAAAAACATCCGACGTGAACCGTCTTTTTCGGCTGACGGACGGATATTCCGTTCACGACATCAAACCAAACCCCTGCCTTCCAACAAGAATCGGCAGGGTTTCGATTTGATACCTACGGAGCCGTAAAGGCACAACCGCCGTTTGTTGACACAGTATATTAAGTCAAACGCAAAGAGGCCGTCTGAAAACTGATTTTTCAGACGGCCTCTAAAGCAACCTTATCAGCGGCGCGGCTGGTTGTAGCGGTTTTCCAGCCGCAGGAACATCCAGCCCAGAAAAAGTCGTCAACACCAGATAAATCAACGCCACCGTATAAAGCGGTTCCTCATACACCGAATACCGTCCCGAAATCGCCTTCTGCACCGCCAGCAGCTCTACCACGCCGATAACGGAGAGCAGCGAACTGTCTTTCAGCAGAGTAATGAACTCGCTGGCCAGCGGCGGCAGCATACGGCGCAGCGCCTGCGGCAGAACCACATAACGCATCGCCTGCCGATAATTCAGGCCCAGAGGCGGGCAGCTTCCATCTGGCCTTTGTCGATAGACTGGATGCCCGCCCGGAAAATCTCACTGATATAGGCACCCGAGTTCGCAATCAAGGCCAGCGAACCGATAATCAGCGGGCCGTAAGCTTTGCGCAGCCTCGTTGGCTTCCTCGCCGCTGAGGAGAATACCGTTGACCGGATGGACGAAAATCGGAAACCAAACGTAAGCCCAGATAATAATCTGTACAAACAAAGGCGTACCGCGGAACAGCGTTATACAGCAGCGAGATCTTACGCACCAGCCACACTGCCGCACGCAGGACGGCACCCGCTTTTTCCAGATGAATCAGACGCGCCAGTGCCAGCAGCAGTCCCAAAATCGAACCGCCAAAGTTCCTATCACGGTCAGGCTGAGCGTCGTCAGCACGCCGTACAGGAACATCTCGCGGTATTCGTAAATAATGTCAAAACGGAAATCCATGTTCCACTCTTATCTCAAAATGCTGTAGAAACGAATTTGCCATTTTACAAGAAAACACATTTCCTGAATGCTTTTTCCGCAATTAAATTTACCCTCGCCGCCGAACGCAATGCGACAGGCCGCCTGAAAACCGGTTGCGCCTGAAACCGGTACACGGCATTTCATGCCAATTTCCCTTGAAAAACAAGGCAGACCGCTCCCGCTCGCCTCGCCGTGAAATTGACCCGAAAAACAAAAAAGCGGATAATCGCCGACTCTTCCGAACACCTTTCAGACGGCCTGTTTAACAAGATTACGAAGGCCGTCTGAAACCCTCGAATCTATCTAAAGCACACCGCAATGAAAGCACCCGAACTCCTCCTTCTCGCCGGCGGCCTCGAACGTATGTGCGCCGCTTCACGACTACGGCGCAGACGCTGTTTATGCCGGCAGCCCGCGTTACTCCCCTGCGCGCCCGCAACAACGAATTTGCGAAACTCGACGTCCTCGAGCAGCAGCATTAAAGAAGCGCACGAGCGCAAGAAAAATTCTTTTTGACCGTCAACACCCCTGCCGCACAATTCCAAGCTCAAAACCTTCGTCGCCGACATGGAGCCGCTGATTGCCATGAAACCCGATGCGCTGATTATGGCGGACCCGGGTTTGATTATGACCGTGCGCGAAAAATGGCCGGAAATGCCGATCCACCCTGTCCGTACAGGCGAACACCACCAACTACTGGGGCGTGAAATTCTGGCAGAACATCGGCGTTGAGCGCATCATCCTGTCGCGCGAATTGAGCATGGAAGAAATCGCCGAAATCCGCCAAGAATGCCCCTGACATCGAACTCGAAGTCTTCATCCACGGCGCATTGTGCATCGCCTACTCAGGCTGCTGCCTATTGTCGGGCTATTTCAACCACCGCGACCCCAACCAAGGCACCTGCACCAACTCCCGCCGCTGGGATTACAAAGTCCACAACGCCACTGAAAGCGATGCGGGCGACGCCCAGCTTCTGCAAGGCTTCAACTTTGAAAAAGCCCAAGAAGAAGCCAATCAAAACTTCGAAGGCATCAACGGTCAGAAACGCCACCCCTACGCCGACAAAGTTTTTCCTGATTGAAGAGTCCAACCGCCCCGGTGAAATGATGCCGATTATGGAAGACGAACACGGCACCTACATCATGAATTCTAAAGACCTGCGCGGTATCGAAGTCGTCGAGAAACTCGCCAAAATCGGCGTGGACAGCCTCAAAGTCGAAGGCCGCACCAAGTCGCTCTACTACGTCGCCCGCGTCGCCCAGTCCTACCGTAAAGCGATTGACGATGCCGTTGCAGGCCGTCCGTTCGACTACGGCTTGCTGAGCGAACTCGAAGGTCTCGCCAACCGCGGCTACACCAGTGGCTTCCTCGAACGCCACCAAACCCAAGACTACCAAAACTACCTCAGCGGCCATTCCACCGCCAAACAAAGCCAATACGTCGGACACGTTACCGAAATCGACGCCGAAGGCTGGGCAACGGTGGAGTTAAAAACCGCTTTGCCGTCGGCGACACTTTGGAAATCATCCACCCCTGAAGGCAACCAAACCGTTACGCTGGAACAAATGACCCGCAAAGGTGCAACCGTCGAAGTCGCCCCCGGGCAACGGCATCCAAGTCAAAAATCCCTGAATATGCAGGGTAAAGAAAAAGCCTTGCTGGCGCGGGTCACCAAATATCATGAGGTCGTCTGAAATTTTTCAGACGACCTTTTGTCTCTTTTTGAGGAAACCGTATGAACGAACAAACCAAACAGGCCGCACAAACCATAGGTCGTCTGAAACGTAAAGCCAGCGACGAAGAACGGCTGCAAGGCTGGCGCGAAACCTGCGCCGAACAAGGATTAAGCGGCGAATTTATCCTGACCGCCAAGCTCAACGGTGCGGCGTATACCGAGGAAGAAGCCCTGTATGGTGGCGGAGCTTTTTCGGCAAATAAACTGACAATTTATTATTTTAAAATTACAAATCATATCAAAACTTGACAAAGTTACCAATTTTTGATTATAGTCGTATCTGAGTTAACATTGCCGATTTGACACAGCTTGCGGGCATAAACAGCTAAAGCGTATTTTCATTTTTCTGCTGTTTTTTTATTCCTTTCTTTATATCCAAGCCCGTTGTGTACAGCATCGGGCTTCTTTTTCCGGAAGTATCAGGAAGTATTTATGATTATTTTGGACAACGTTTCCAAACATTACCAAACGCGCGACAAAACCCGTTTTTGCCGCCGTCGAGCCGACCAGCCTCGAAATTCAAGACGGCGAAAATCTTCGGGCTGATGGGCTATTCCGGCGCGGGCAAATCCACTCTGTTGCGCCTGATTAACCTGTTGGAACGTCCCGACAGCGGCAAGGTCAATGTGTGCGGACAAGAGCTGACTGCGCTCGATGCCGCCGCATTGCGTCAGGCGCGGCAGAATATCGGCATGGTGTTTCAGCAGTTCAATCTTTTGAGCAACCGCACCGTCGCCGACAATGTTGCCTTTCCTTTTGGAAATCGCCGGATGGCCGTCTGAAAAAAATCAAAGAACGCGTCAAAGAATGTCTTGAAATCGTCGGCTTTGACCGAACGCGCTGACCACTACCCCGCCCAGCTTTCCGGCGGACAAAAACAGCGCGTCGGCATCGCCCGCGCGCTCGCACCCAAAACCCCAAGTCATCCTTGCCGACGAACCGACTTCCGCCCTCGACCCCGCCACCACGCGCAGCGTCTTGGAAATGTTTGAAGACATCAACAAACGCTTCAACGTCACCATCGTCATCGTGACCCACGAAATGAGCGTCATCCGCCGCCCTGTGCGACCGCGCCGCCCTCTTGGATAAAGGAAAAGTGGTGGAAATCGTCGAAGTACGCGGCAACCAAATCCACGCCCAATCCGAAATCGGGCGCGAACTGATTCGGGAGGACTGATATGGCAGACTTAACATTCGAACAAGCCGTTTCCACCATCGTCGGCATGAAAGACGAAATCGTCCGCGCCTTGGGCGAAACCTTCGTCATGGTCGGACTGTCCACCACGATTGCCGTTATCTTCGGCACCCTCTTGGGCGTCTTGCTTTTCGTGACTTCCAACCGCCAGCTTCATTACAACAAGCCGGTGAATTTCCTGTTTGACAACTTAGTCAACCCTGATGCGCGCCTTCCCTTCGTCATCCTGATGATTGCCATGATACCCGCGACCCGCGCCATCGTCGGCAGCACCATCGGGCCCGATTGCCGCCTCGCTGGTATTGAGCGTGTCCGGCCTGTTTTACTTCGCCCGACTGGTGGAACAAAACCTGCGCGAAGTCCCCAAAGGCGTGATTGAAGCCGCCACCGCCATGGGCGCATCGCCGCTTGCCATCGTTCGCAAAGTCCTCTTGAACGAAGCGCGCGCGGGCATGGTTTTCCAGCATCACCGTCCTCGCCATCGGCCTGCTCTCACAGCGCGGCGGCAGGCATGATAGGCGGCGGCGGCTTTGGGCGACCTCGCCATCCGCTACGGCTACTACCGCTACCAAACCGAAGTCATCATCTTCATCGTCGCCCTCCTCGTGCTGCTCGTTATCCTGATTCAAAGCACCGGCAACGCGTTGGCGCGGAAATTGGACAAACGTTAGAAACCAAACACAAAAATGCCGTCTGAAAAATACGCCTGATGAAATTTCAGACGGCCTTTTGAATGAAAAGATACGGAATGAAATACGCCGGACCAATTTTGATTGCCAATTATTTAATCAATATCGGCGGTACTCTTTGAGCTATATCGAGCCTGAAGAGATGCCGGACATGTTGTACATCGGCCTGAGTCTCGGTATGCTGATCGCCCAACTCGCCAGCCTGTACAAATTAAAAAACTCGGCGGCGGACATCAAAGCGCACAACGGCAAAATGCTGCTGGGCGATATGTGCTTCTTTATTTTGCTGTGTCTTGCAGTCATGGCTGTTTTTATTTTAATAGACATTATTGCGGCATTTATCCCTAACGGATGCAACGGGCGTCAATGAAGACGCATTCGTCCTCACGACGGATTTGGTTACGTCCGTTTCATCCCTGATGATTGAAGCGGGATTAATCTGGCTGTGTTACCGTTCCGCCAAAGGCCTGTACCTCACCATAAAAACCGTCCCTGTTTCCCATAAATGGATTTAAAATTCCACCTGTCCCGACGGCAGAGGCCGTCTGAAAAATCGACTTAACACTCACCAGGAGTAAAACATGCAGACAACCACCTTCTTCAAAACCCTTTCCGCCGCCGCGCTCGCCGTGGTACTGGCAGCCTGCGGCGGTCAGAAAGACAGCGCGCCTGCTGCCGCATCCGCCGCATCGCCGGCCGCCGACAACGGCGCGGCGAAAAAGAAATCGTCTTCGGCACAACCGTCGGCGACTTCGGCGACATGGTCAAAGACCAAATCCAACCTGCGCTGGAGAAAAAAAGGCTATACCGTCAAATTGTCGAATTCACCGACTACGTCCGCCCCAACCTCGCTTTGGCCGAAGGCGAACTGACATCAATATTTTTCCAGCACAAGCCTTATCTGGACGACTTCAAAAAGAACACAAACTAGACATCACCGAAGCCTTCAAGCACCGACCGCGCCTTTGGGCCTGTATCCGGGCAAACTGAAATCGCTGGACGAAGTCAAAGACGGCAGCAGCGTTTCCGCGTTTAACGACCCGTCCAACTTCGCCCGCGCGCTGGTCATGTTGAACGAATTGGGCTGGGTTGCTGAAAGACGGTGTTAATCCGCTGACTGCTTCCAAAGCCGACATCGCCGAAAATCCGAAAAACATCAAAATCGTAGAACTTGAAGCCGCACAACCGCCGCGCAGCCGCGCCGACGTCGATTTCGCCGTCGTTAACGGCAACTACGCCATGAGAGCAGCGGCATGAAGCTGACCGAAGCCCTGTTCCAAGAACCGAGCTTCGCCTACGTCAACTGGGCAGCCGTCAAAACCGCCGACAAAGACAGCCAATGAGCTCAAAGACGTAACCGAAGCCTACAACTCCGACGAGTTTAAAACCTACGCACGCAAACGCTTCGAAGGTTACAAATACCCTGCCGCATGGAGTGAGAATGCAGCAGCCGGCGCGAAAGCCGAAGCCGCTTCCACCGCTTCCGCAGCAAAAATAAACGGAAGCGTATTCAAAAGGCCGTCTGAAAAACCATTTTTCAGACGGCCTTTGGGTTTGTTCGTTTCTGAAGCAACTTTTACCAGTAAATCCTGCCGTTATGCTTCAACCAGCCGTCGGCATGGCGTCCGGCCGGATCGCGGTGCGTCCAATGGATAACGCCGCCCTGCTTTGGACCATTCGTATTCGCCGTAAAAGCCGACCGTATCACCTTTTTCAAGCCTTTGATTTTGTCGGCCAAAGTCGATATTGTGCGCCACCAAAAAGCGTCTGCCCGCCGGACAGTTTCAGGATAAACCGCTGGTGGCGCGAACCTTTTTCGTCATCAGGCAGGGTTTTGACGACCACGCCCCGTCCCTCGATCTGAATGTCGCCGCGTCCGGCTTCAAAAAGCCCGCCGCAAAACCTGTTCGGTGCTGCCCCTGCCCTGACTTGGCGTCGGCCGAACGCTTTTCAGACGGCCTCGATAACGCTGCGGCCCCTGCCCCGCCTCATGCTGCTGAAATTGCCGGTAGCCGAATACGGCCAGCGCGGCAACGATAATCCAAACCCATCTTTTCATGTTTTTGTCTTCCAATCAAACCTTTCGATAAAACGACAATCCGATAAAACAACAGCAGCTTGCCGCTGCTGTGTTTCCGTTTCGCATCAACGTTTGTATTTCATCTCGTATTTCAGGTCGGTCAGCACTTTTTTTAATGTTGTACTCCAACACTTCTTCCATCAACTGCGGCGCCTGTTCGTTAAGCGTCTGCTGGAGCTGGTAGGTAAAGAGCGCCATCTGTTTCTGCACCGCGACGCGTATCATGCCGTTGACGGCATCGGCTACATGCGGCCGCATCCGTTCAATCAGCCGCTCGGTCAGGTCTTTTTCGGAAAGGCAGAACACTTCCTTGCGATTGACTGCCTGCGGGTTCAATACGTTAATGTTGACTGCGATGCGCGGCCCCTCTTCCGCCGCGAGGCCGTCTGAAACTCCGCTCTCGGCCGCCGCGCCTTCCTGCTGCCCTCCTGAAGAAGGCCGATCGCTTGCTTGCTCGGGAGCGGCAAACTCCACTTTTTGATGCTTCGGGTTCAGCCACACCGTACGGGTGCTGTCGATTTGTTTGTCCGACGCTTTCATCTGCAACGACGACTGCGCACTCAGCCAGTTTTTCCCTGCAACAAAACCATGGTGTCGGTTTCCACCTGTTCGGTTTCTTCCAATTCGGCATTGTGTTCGCGCTGCCATTGCTCCAGATATTCCATAATACCTTGTCGCGCGTTCCGGCATCGAGTTTGTACGTTTCGGTTTCGACCGGTTTCTCGCGCGCCGATTCTTTAATCAGCGGTGCATGGGTATAGGGGCGTTTATCTGACGGGTTTGACGCAGTTTTTCCAAACGGCTTTCCCAGTCAAACGATTCTTCCGGCTGTTCCTGCTTGGGGGTATTCCGTTTCCATTTATCATGTGCCTGTCGGTTGTTCCGTTGCGCAAACCGACCCAGCGGTTTGCTACATAATAGCGCGGTATTTTAACAGATTCCGAAAAGAACTATCATGAGCAGCATCGAACAACGCCTCGAATATCTGGAAGAAGCTAATGACGTTTTGCGTGTGCAGAACCATGTCCTCGCAACCGCTATCAAAGGGCTTATCCGCGCCCTTCCCCCGAAACCGCACAAGATGCCGTCGAGTCCATCCAACTGGCCTTCGAGGACGCCTTGGACGAACTGAACTACGAAGACAGCCCGCATATCGATTTATTCCATGACGTAACTTACGCCTTCTTCCGCGAAAAAGAACGCTAATCCGCCGGAGAAACGGGACAATATTCATTTCATAACAATCCCGCCGCATTTAATGTAAACTATGCTAAACTAAACGACCGTCTCTACCAACAAAAAGACTTAAGGAATCCCCATGAACATGAAAAATGGATTATCGCCGCCGTGGCCTGTTCCGCATTGGCACTCGGTGCCTGCGGCGGGCAAAATAAAAATTCGTCGGCAGCCAATCCCGACAAAAAGTTTACCGCGTCGGCATGAATGCCGAATTTGCGCCGTTCGAATCGCAAACATCGGAAGGCAATGTGGAAGGCTTCGACGTCGATTTGATGAATGCGATGGCCAAGGCCGGCAACTTCAAAGTGGAATTCAAACACCAGCCTTTGGGAAAGCCTGTTCCCGTCGCTCGGCAACGGCGACATCGACATCGTCATATCCGGCGTAACCATCACCGACGAACGCAAACAATCCATGGATTTCAGCGACCCTTATTTTTGAAATCACGCAAGTCGTATTGGTTCCGAAAGGTAAAAAGTCGCTTCTTCCGACGATCCTGAAAGAAAACATGGCCAAAGTCGGCGTCGTAACCGGCCAAACGGGCGATTTCTCCGTTTCCAAACTCTTGGGCAGCGACAATCCGAAAATCTCCCGCTTTGAAACCGTACCGCTGATTATCAAAGAGCTGGAAAAACGGAGGACTGGATTCCGTGGTCAGCGACAGCGCCGTCATCGCCAACTATGTGAAAAACAATCCGACCAAAGGTCTGGATTTCATCACCCCTGCCCGATTTTTCCGTTGAAAACTACGGCATCGCGGTGCGCAAAGGCGACGAAGCGGCCGTCAAAATGCTGAACGATGCCCTGAAAAAGTACGCGAAAGCGGCGAATACGACAAAATCTACGCCAAATATTTCGCTAAAGAAGAAGCAAAAACAGGAAAGGCCGAAAAAAACCAAATAACCCGGTTTGATTGCCGATATAACTTTTGGAGGCCGTCTGAAAACTCGTTTCAGACGGCCTCTAACTTATATCAAACCAATCTAAAAACAAACTCAATATATAATCCGGCCTGTTTTCATAACCTATGAAAGAAACCATCATGATAAAGCCTATTATTTTTGAGCATCACCGCCATCACCGCGCTGGTGGCCTGCGCCACTTCCGAAAAACATGAATCGCCGATAGTCGGCATGTCTAATCCGGCTTCCGATTTCTGCATCAAACAAGGCGGCAAATCCGAAATCAAAAAAGACAAAGACTGGCGGTGAGTACGCATTGTGCCATCTGCCTAACGGCATGGTTGTCGAAGAATAGGGAATATTTCCGTCAGCACGACAAATAACGCCTGTCAAAGAAGAGGCCGTCTGAAACCACATTTTCAGACGGCCTCTTCTTTAGCTAAAAAGATTAATTCGCTTCCAGTTTGGCAACTCCGCCCATATAAGGCTGCAAAGCGGCGGGAATATTGATGCTGCCGTCGGCGTTTTGATGGTTTTCCAAAACCGCGACCAAAGTACGACCGACTGCCAAGCCGGAGCCGTTCAAAGTGTGTACCAAGCGGTTTTTGCTGTTTTCGTCTTTGAAGCGTGCTTTCATGCGGCGGGCTTGGAAATCTTCGCAGTTGGAGCAGCTTGAGATTTCGCGGTAGGTGTTTTGCGCAGGAACCCAGACTTCAAGTCATACGTTTTGGTTGCACCGAAGCCCATGTCGCCGGTACACAGGGTAATCACGCGGTAGGGCAGTTCCAAGGCTTTCAGGATGTTTTCGGCGTGACCGACCATTTCTTCCAGCGCTTCGTATGATTTTTCGGGATGAACGATTTGCACCATTTCCACTTTGTCGAATTGGTGCTGGCGAATCAGACCGCGCACGTCTTTGCCGTATGCGCCCGCTTCGGAGCGGAAACATGGCGAATGGGCGGTCAGCTTCAGCGGCAAATCGCTGCCTCGCCACGATGCTGTCGGCAACGGTATTCGTCAGCGTCACTTCGGCGGTCGGAATCAAGTATTGCGTTTTTTTGCTCTCGTCGCCGCCGCGGGTAACGTGGAACAAATCTTCTGCAAATTTAGGCAGTTGACCTGTACCTTGCAGGGTGGTGTCGTCCACGATGTAGGGCGTGTAATGCTCGGTGTAGCCGTGTTTCAGCGTGTGCGTATCGAGCATGAATTGCGCCAGCGCGCGGTGCAGGCGGGCGATTTGACCTTTCATGACGGTAAAGCGCGCGCGGAGAGTTTCGCGCCGCCTTCGAAATCCAAGCCCAAAGGTTCGCCCAAATCGACATGGTCTTTTGATTTCAAAGTCAAATTCGCGCGGCGTACCGACTTTGCGGACTTCGACGTTTTCGGTTTCGTCTTTGCCGACGGGTACGCTTTCGTGCGGCAGGTTGGGAATGCTCAACAACCATGCGTCCAATTCTTTCTGAACGGCATCCAAATCGGCAGCGGCCTGCTCCAAATCGGTTTTGATTTGGGCGACTTGATCCATGGCTGCCTGCGCTCTTCGTGTTTGCCCTGTCCTTTCAATGCGCCGATTTGTTTGGAAATGCTGTTGCGCGAGGCTTGCAGTTCTTCGGTTTTCACTTGGACGGCTTTGCGCTGCTCTTCCAAGGCATTGAAACGTGCGGTATCAAACTCGTAACCGCGCTGCGCCAAACGTTCGGCGACGGCTGCGGTGTGGCTGCGGAGCTGTTGGATGTCTAACATTTTGTTCTCTCGACGGGATTCATAAATGGCGTCATTGTAAAACCAATTTTAAAGGGAATTTCATGAAACAGGCCGTCTGAAACTGATTTTTCCGGCAAATATAAAACCGCCCTGCCTCCTCCGGCGAGAGCGGTTTGCCGTTTTATATTTTTCAGACGGCCTCTGTTTATGTTACCCAATTCCTCAGCCAGATACAGCCAAGTTTCGATAACGGTATCCGGGTTCAGCGATACGCTTTTCGATACCTTCTTCCACCAGCCATTTGGCGAAGTCCGGATGGTCTGACGGACCTTGACCGCAGATGCCGACGTATTTGTTTTGCTTGCGGCAGGCGGAGATAGCCAGGTGCAGCATCACTTTAACGGCGGGGTTGCGCTCGTCGAACGATTCGGACACCAAAGCCGCTGTCGCGGTCGAGGCCGAGGTCAGTTAGGGTCATGTCGTTGGAACCGATGGGAAGCCGTCGAAGTATTGCAGGAATTGTTCCGCCAATACCGCGTTGCTCGGCAGTTCGCACATCATAATCAGGCGCAGGCCGTTTTTGCCGCGTTCCAAACCGTTTTCTTTCAATGCCTTAACCACCGCTTCGGCTTCGCCCAAAGTGCGGACGAACGGAATCATGATTTTCGACGTTGGTCAGTCCCATTTCGTCACGGACGCGTTTGAGGGCTTTTGCATTCGAGCGCGAAGCAGTCTTTAAAGCTGTCGGCAACGTAACGCGCCGCACCGCGGAAGCCCAGCATCGGGTTTTCTTCGTGCGGTTCATAGAGGTTGCCGCCGACCAGGTTGGCATATTCGTTGGATTTGAAATCGGACAGGCGCACGATGGTTTTGCGCGGATAAACCGATGCGGCCAGCGTCGCCACGCCTTCGGCAATTTTATCGATATAGAAATCGACCGGAGAGGCATAACCTGCGATGCGGCGGGTGATTTCGACCTTCAATTCGTCGTCCAAGCCGTCAAATTCCAACAAGGCTTTCAGGTGGATACCGATTTGGCGGTTAATGATGAACTCCATGCGCGCAAGCCGATACCTTCGCTGGGCAGGCCGGAGAAGCTGAATGCCAGTTCGGGGTTGCCGACGTTCATCATGACTTTGACGGGTGCTTTGGGCATATTGTCCAAAGCGACATCGGTAATCTGCACATCCAGCAATCCGGCGTAAATCAAGCCGGTATCGCCTTCGGCGCAGGATACGGTTACGTCTTGGCCGTCTGAAAGCAGACCGGTCGCATCGCCGCAGCCGACGACGGCGGGATGCCCAGTTCGCGCGCGATAATGGCGGCATGGCAGGTGCGCCCGCCGCGGTTGGTAACGATGGCGGAGCAGCGTTTTCATCACCGGCTCCCAATCTGGGTCGGTCATATCGGTTACAAGCACATCGCCGGCTTCGACGGTATTCATTTGCGATGCGTCTTTCACCAAACGTATTCTGCCTTGCCCCACCGTTGGCCGATGGCGCGCCCTTGGCACAACACGTTTTTCTCACCGCTGATGGCGTAGCGGCGCAGGCTGCGGCTGCCGTCTTCCTGGATTTCACGGTTTTCGGGACGGGCTTGCAGGGATATAGAGTTTGCCGTCGATGCCGTCGCGACCCCATTCGATGTCCATCGGGCGGCCGTAGTGTTTTTTCAATCGTCAGCGCGTAGTGTGCCAACTCGGTGATTTCTTCGTCGGAGATGGAGAAGCGGTTGCGGTCTTCTTCGGGCACATCGACGTTCATCACGGATTTACCGGCTTCGGCTTTGTCGGTGAAAATCATTTTTGATTTGTTTCGAACCCATAGTTTTGCGCAGAATCGCGGGTTTGCCCGCTTTCAGCGTGGGTTTGAACACATAGAATTCGTCGGGGTTAACCGCACCTTGAACGACGTTTTCGCCCAAGCCGTAGGAAGAAGTAACGAAAACGACTTGGTCGTAACCGGATTCGGTGTCGAGTGAACATCACGCCGGATGCGCCGCTGTCGGAACGGACCATACGCTGCACACCTGCCGACAACGCCACCACGTCGTGCGCAAAGCCTTTATGGACGCGGTAAGAAATGGCGCGGTCGTTGTACAGGGAGGCAAACACATGGTGCATGGCTTCTTTTACATTATCCAAGCCGTTGATATTCAGGAAAGTTTCCTGTTGGCCTGCAAACGATGCGTCGGGCAGGTCTTCTGCGGTGGCAGACGAACGCACCGCCACAGAAATGTCCGCACCGCCCGCATCAGCCACCATTTTTATTCCACGCCTCTTCGATTTCGGCGTTCAGTTGTTCCGGAAACGGCGTGTTCAAAATCCATTGGCGGATTTCCTTACCCACACGCGCCAACTCGGCAACATCTTCAATGTCCAACTCGGCCAACGCGGCCGAAATGCGTTCGCTCAAACCTTCGTGCGCCAAAAAAAGCGCGGTAGGCTTCGGCTGTGGTCGCAAAACCGCCGGGAACGCGCACGCCCTTTTCAGTCAACTGACTGATCATCTCGCCCAAAGAGGCGTTTTTACCGCCCACACTCTCCACATCGGTCATGCGCAGGTTTTCAAACCAAATAACGTAGTTGTCAGCCATTTGTTGTGTCCAATTCAAAATGTTAAAAAGAAATGAGTCCGCTCGGGTATTTTAAGGCATTCAATCCGCCCCTGTCATGTACTTTATCCCTTGACAAACATTGCAGGGTATCTGAAAAATTGCCGCTTCCGACCATGTAGCGGAATGAAATCCGACCGGCGGGAGCATATGCTCCGTATGTTATCATCTTGTAAAACAGGGGTTTTGCAATAGGTTAATGATTTTTCGCCCTAATGTTAACACAAAATATTAGCATTAAATACCAATTATTTTATGATTCACCATATAAAATTGGTATTTTTATTTCCGTTCAACTTCATTGTAACCACCTGTAATCAAAAGCTTTTCCCGCTTTATTCCCTGCGGTTCTCTTGCTATGATGATTCGAAACCGTCCTGAACACTAAGGAAAACACCCATGACCGTCACACGCAATATCTTTTATATTTCCGACCGTACCGGCCTGACCGCTGAAAACATCGGCGAAGCCTTGCTCAACCAGTTCAGCAACATCGAATTCAAGCGGGCTACCTACCCCTTTATCGACACCCCCGAAAAAGCCCGTTCGGTCGTCGACATCGTCAATCGGGCCGCCGAATCGCAGGGGCGGCGACCGATTGCCTTCGTCAGCGTGGTCAACAACGAAATCCGCCAAATCATCAAAGAAGCGAATGCTTTTCAAATCAACTTCTTCGATACTTTTTCTCGGCGAGTTGGAAAAAGAGTTGGATGTCGAAGCCACCACAGCCCACCACGGCCACCACGGCATCGGCAACACCCAGCGTTACGACGCGCGTATGGAGGCGGTCAATTTTTCACTCAACCATGACGACGGCGTCAGCGACAAAAACCTGAAAGAGGCCGACGTCATCCTGATGGGCGTATCGCGTTCGGGCAAAACGCCGACCCTGCCTCTACCCTTGCGCTGCAATACGGCATCCCGCGCCGCCAACTACCCGCTGATTCCCGACGATTTGGAGTCGGCCGACCCTGCCGCGCATGGTCAAACCCTACAAAAGACAAGCTGTTCGGCCTCACCATCCAGCCCGAACGCCTCCAGGCCATCCGTCAGAACGCCGCCCCAACTCGACTTATTCCAAAATCGACACCTGCCGCAGCGAAATCTCCGATGCGCAAAGCATGTTCAAGCGCCACGGCATCCCGTTTACCAACACGACCGACAAATCGGTGGAAGAACTGGCCGTCACATATTTTGCAGGCGTGCAAATTGAAACGGCGGTTTTAAACGTTTTTGTAGCAATGAGGCCGTCTGAAAACGATTTTCAGACGGCCTCGGCCAAACGGAACGTACGTTCCCGCCGTCATCAGTTTACCCGAACCGTTTTAAAACCTGCGGTAACGGCGCTCGTCCGAACGGCGGCGGGCATCGTCGATGCGGCGTTCGCGCGCCCGACGGGCTTCATCGATACGGCGATCGCGGGCTTCGTTATATTCGCGCTGCTTTCTTTCCAGCGCTTCATCGTATTTGCGCTGGCGTTCTTTCAAAGCGTCATAGTAGCGGTCGCTTTTCATCCAACATGTCATCGTAGCGACGGGGTCGTCTCCCCTGTACTGCTCGCTTTTTGCGGCGCAGCGCCTCATCATACCGGTCTTGTTTTTCACGCAGCGCCTCGTCGTGGCGGTATTGTTTCTCGCGCATCGTGTCATTGAGCCGGGAGCTGCCATCAATGTGGCGAAGTCGCCAGCAACAGGGCGGCAGCAATCAGTTTTTCATTTTCGAACTCTCTTTCTTAAGTTTCAAAACAGATACACGCAACCTCGTCCGGTTGCTGGCCGTTATCTTAGCCGCACACGCGTAAACATGTGTCAACACGCAGACAATCTTCACTAAAACTGCCGTCCGTTTGTTATCCGCCGTTACCTCCCGTACTTTCGTCTTAAAGAAAGGCGGGACTTGGTACTAAAAATCCTGCAAAACAGGACAACGGGGTTTACGTTTCTTGTATAAAAGGCCGTCTGAAAATGTTTCAGACGGCCTTTTGTACACAGTTTGCTACTTCCTGACCAAAAAATGAATCCCTAACGGCGTCAGCGCATTTCTGCAACGCATGTAATACAGCCCACCAGCACGGAGAGGCTCTGAACATCAAGCGATTTCTGTCCGACGTGGCAGCAGTTGCCGATTACGGCGGCGGACGGGGAAAGGAACAAGGAATTCATGTTTTTCAGACGGCTTTTTGCCGTTTACGCCGCTTCCCAGTAATCGATGTAAAGCTGCAATTCCATCTGATTGCGCCACTCGTTTGCCACGGGGCGGTAAACCGTGCGGATGTATTCGGGGATGTCTTCGCTGCACCGCCAGAACATGGCTTCAAATTCGTAGCCGTCTTTTTGCAGCCAGACTTTTTGTGTTTGCCCTCCGCACCCAAAAGGCTGCTGGCGGATGACGTGAAATTCGTCAGGTAAAAGCTCGGCGGCGCGAAGCCTTGTCCCCAAACGTGGCGGGCGAGGTTTTGCGCCTGCTCCAGCGTGATGTCGCAGGCTTTCAGGCTGCCGTCGGTGATGAAGGTTTGCGACAAGTCGTCTTCGCACACCATTTCGCGCACGGCTTCTTCAAAGGCCGTCTGAAACGCGAGAATGTTGTGTTCGAGTATGCTCAAGCCCCGCCGCCATCGCGTGTCCGCCGAATTTCAAAAATCAAATCAGGGGTGGCGTTTGGATACCAAATCAAAGCGTCGCGCAGGTGCAGGTTGAGAATGGAACGCCCCGAACCGCGCACTTCGCCGTTGTCCGCCGGGGCGAACACGATGGTCGGGCGGTAGAAGCGGTCTTTGAGGCGGCTGGCGACGATGCCGACCACGCCTTGATGAAAGTCGTCGCGGTAGGCGACCAGGGTCGTCTGACCCGCAGGCAGGGGTTTCAGGGAAAGGCGTTCAGCGCGTCTTGCAGCATGGATTGCTCGATTTCGCGGCGTTCGATGTTGAGATCGTTCAACTGCGCCGCCAACGTCTGCGCTTCCGCGTCGTCGCGCGCCAACAGGCAGGCGATGCCGACCGACATATCGTCCAGTCGTCCGGCGGCGTTGATGCGCGGACCCAGTGCAAAACCCATATCAAAAGGCTGCGCTTTGCGCCAGTCGCGCCGCGCCACTTCAAACAAGGCGCGGATGCCGGGACGCATCTTGCCCGAGCGCATCCGTTTCAAACCTTGCGACACGAGGATACGGTTGTTGTGGTCGAGGGAACGACATCAGCGACGGTGCCGAGTGCGACCAAAATCAAAAGTTCGCTCAGATTCGGCTCTTTCAGCTCGTCTGAAAAATAATCGCGGTGGCGCAATTCGGCACGCAACGCCATCAACACATAAAAAATCACGCCCACGCCCGCCAGACTTTTACTTGGGAAGCCGCAGCCTTTTTGGTTCGGATTGACGATGATGCAGTCGGGTACGGTTTCGGCGGGAAGGTGGTGGTCGGTAACGATCACGTCAAACCCAATTCCTGCGCCCGCGCCACGCCTGCGATGCTGGCGATGCCGTTGTCGACCGTAATCAGCAAATCCACGCCTTGCGCGGCGGCGATTTCGGCAAGCTCGGGCGTCAAGCCGTAGCCGTGTTCGAAGCGGTTGGGTACGAGAAAATCCACCGCCGCGCCCATCGCCGCCAAGCCGCTCATGCCGACGGAACACGCCGTCGCGCCGTCGGCATCATAGTCGGCGACAATCAGGATTTTCTCCTTGCGCTCGATGGCATCCGCCAGACGACGGGCGGCGGCTTCGCAATTCGTCAGCGATTGATAAGGCAGAAGACCGGCGAGTTTGTCGTCCAATTCGGCGAGACTCTGCACGTCGCGCGAGGCGCACAGCCGGGCGATTAAAGGGTCGGCGCCGGCGGTGAGCAAATCATCAAGGACGTTTTTGGTTGACGGGGCGGGTTTGGATTTTGACGGGCATGGTTTGGAAATCGGGGGCGGTTTGGTGTGTTCGGAAGGGATATTGTAAAGGGGAAGGCCGTCTGAAAACCCTTTTCAGACGGCCTCTTCGTTTCATTAGTCAGGGCAATGTTTGCTTCAGACAGAACGGGAGATGCCTCGTTGTTGTTCTTGTTGAATATTTTTGGTTTTCTTGAGCAACTAGCTGTTGTTGCCGCTCTTCTTCTAAAAGCCTGTTGGACTCTTTCGTTGAAACTGGCAACTTTGTCAGGATTATCGGCCAAAAAGTTTTTGCATACGAACCGTCAGTATCATTCAATAATCCTTGCAGCATCGCCATAGTTTCTTCGTATTTGGATTGGGGCTTGGGATTCTCAACAGGTTCTGACTGTGTCTGCATGGCATATTAGGGGATTTTCTTTGAATTTCTCTTCTTCAAGATAACTCAAGTCCTTCAGGTCGGAAATGCCTGCATCATCAGGATGTTGCGGTGCGAGATTCCTATCCAGCCTATTTCCCGAACCCGGGGCAAGATGTCGGAATATGCCGTCTTTTTCAGGTTCAGGAAAGCCTGCTTCGCGCAATAAGGTATCAGCAAGGGTGTTGGAATTTTGCCGTAAAGTAATCGTAAGGATAGATATTGTCCTCGCTTTGGGCATTACGTACCATTTCAGCCCATTTGGCAGATAAATCGGGAGCTTCGGCGATTAGTTCTCGGTATTGCTTTTGCGGGGAAATTGGTTTCCTATCTGCACTGAGATACCAAGCAGTATCTTTATTATTGAAATTATCTGGATTGTTGGCATCGTATGGCAGCCCCATATGATTAGGGTAAACCGGTTTCAATATGGATTTTACCCAAGGGTAACTGTGGGGATATTTCTTCCCCTGTCCATCCGCTAATAGTGTACTGCCGCCCCGTTTTATCGGTATAAAGCAAAAATTTATGATGATATTCACATTTGCAAATGTACCAATATGCCGATAGCCGACTTCTATTTTTTCGTTTGCCATTTATATTTCCTACTGTTATTGAGCATAATGAAATTTACTATCGATATTCTCCAAATAGCCTGAATTACTAAATTTTAATACGATACTGACAGAAGGATAAGGAATCATTGGATGAACCTGCCTGCCATAACCTGCGTAAATAACATTTCCTTCATCAGTATAGTGTTGATTCATATCACTTAACTTATTAATAACCTCTTCTTTAGAAGAACCAATCGGTAAATATTTGGAGACAATATAGGTAACATCTTTTACCTTCCCTCCGGCGGTATATTTTTCACGGGAAAAAATCTCGTTCAGCATCGGACTTTTTAGTTGGCATATCTTTTTTTCTCTTTTTTGAGGGTTGATTGTCGAATTTCAGATTGTTTATCATGGCTGCTTGCCTCACAAGCTGCTAAAAAAAGCAACGATAGGGTAATCGGCAATACTGCAAATGTACCAATATGCCGATAGCCGACTTCTATTTTTTCGTTTGCCATTTATATTCTCCAATTGTTACTGTGCATAATAGAATTGACTGTCGATATTTTCCAAATAACCGGAAGCGTTAAATTTTTAATTCAATCATTACCTCTGGATTAGGAATCATCAGGGTGAATCTGTTTGCCATAGCCTGCGTAGATAATATGTCCTTTATCGCTGTAGTGTTGATTCATCTCGTTCAATTTATCAATCACTTCCTTTTTAGAAGAACCAATCGGGAGATATTTAGAAACAATATGGCTTACATCTTTAGGGATTGACCAGGACGGATGTATTTTTTTCACTGGCAAAAATTTCGTCCAGCATAGGGCTTTGGGTTGGCATATTATTTTTTCCTTTTGAAGTTGATTGTTGGATTTCAGAATGTTTTTCGTGGCTGTCTGCTTCACAACCCGCTGAAAACACAAACAACATAAAAGTAGATGCCAATAGCAACTTTTTTGTACAGCATATTTAATTCTTGCAAAAAGTGTATTTGTTTAATGAGCGGAAGTTGTGATTTAACGATTTTATAGTTTCCGGTATCTGCCATTTTTCAATTTCCTTTTTCAGTATCTTCTACGATTTGTTTTTCAACTCTATGTAAAAGATTACATATAAAAATTCAGAACAAACTTGAGGCCGTCTGAAACCCTACATCCGACAAAACCCTTTTTTTCAAACGGCTCCTACCCACCCTAATTATCCAATCTTTATTCTGCCCAATCCTGTACTCCGTCCGCACCTTCTACCCCGCTGCCTTCCATCACGGCCTTGATTTCTTGAAACAGGGCGCGGAAGTTTTTCGGCAGTTTGTTTTGTTCCTGCTCTTTTTCGTGTTGCGGATTAAGGTGCGCAGTTTGTCTGCGTCGGCATGGGGGAAGTCCGCCATGAATTGCGTAACCGCGCCGTCGTCCGCCAGCAGGCGGTCGCGCGCCTGCTCGATGCGTTGCAGAAAGGCGTTGTGCGCCGCATTGTCGCCGCGCAGTTTGGCGAGGAACGCTTCAATCGGCGCGGGGTCGGTGTCGCGCATCAGGCGGCCGATAAACTGGCCTTGGCGTTTGAGCGCGCCGTTGGAAGTGATTTTCTTATAGGCCAGCACCGCTTCGAGCAGCTCTTCGTCCAAACCGATCTTCTTCAGGGGTATCGGGAGAGGCTTGGTCAGCGCCATGCCCAAGTCCTGCAAATCGTTCATCTGCTTTTTCATACGGGTCTTGCTGACCCATTCTTCTTCCTGTTCAAACATGGCTTGCGGGTGCTCTGTCATTTTCAATCCGCGTATTCTAGCATGAGACGCCCGCCCGCCGTTGCCGCGCGGAATACATTTTTGCCGAGGCCGTCTGAAAACGGTTAAAATGCGGAAAATACTTTGGAAATGCCGTTATGCTGTTCAACCATACCCCTGACGAACTGACCGATTTATGCAGCCGCACGCTCGCGCTTGCCAAGAAGTACGGCGCAACGGCGGCGGAAGCCGATTTCAGCGAATCGCTCGGTCAAAGCGTGAGTGTGCGCTTGGGCGAAATCGAACAAATCGAGTTCCAGCAGGACAAATCGCTGGACATCACCGTCTATGCAGGCCGTCGTAAGGGCCGCGCCAGTACCGCCGACTTTTCGGACAAGGCGCTGGTCGATACGGTCAGGGCGGCCATCGACATCGCGCGCTATACCGCCGAAGACGACTGCGCCGGCTTGGCCGACGCGGTTGATGGCGGACAAACCGATTGACCTCGACCGTTATCACGAATGGGATTTGAGTGCGGAAGAGGCGGCGGCATTGGCAAAAGCAATGCGAACAGGCGGCGCTGGATTCGGACGAACGTATCGAAAACTCCGAAGGGGCGGATGTCCAGACCGGACATTACCAATACGTCTACGGCAATTCCACGGCTTTATGGCGCACCAGCGGGGTACGCGCCACGGCATTTCGTGCAGCGTGGTCGCCGCCGACGAACAAGGCATGGAACGCGCGACTACTGGTACGATTCCGCCTGCTGCCATCAAGATTTGGAAACAGCCCGAACAAATCGGCCGCACCGCCGCCCTGCGCACCGTGCGCCGCCTCGACAGCCGCAGTATTCCGACTGGCACCTATCCCGTCTTGTTCGACACGACGATGTCGGGCGGCGATCGGCCATCTGGCGGGCGCGCTCAGCGGCGGCGCGCTCTACCGCCAAAAAGCAGTTTCCTGATGGACAGCATCGGCAAGAAAATCCTGCCCGATTTTCGTCAACCTGCGCGAAGAGCCGCATATTCCGCGCGCCTTCGGAAGCTGCTGGTTCGACTCGGAAGGCGTCGCCACGCATCCGCGTTTCGTCATCAAAAAACGGCATTGTCGAAGGCTACTTCCTCAGCAGTTACAGCGCAAGGAAGCTCGGTATGCAAACCACCGGCAACGCGGGCGGCCCGCACAACCTCTATCTGGCCCCCACCCATGCCGCCCAAGCCGACCTGCTCAAAGAAATGGGCACGGGCCTGCTGGTTACGGAATTGATGGGACAGGGCGTCAACACCATCACCGGCGACTACTCGCGCGGTGCGGCGGGATTCTGGGTGGAAAACGGCGTCAGTGCCCATTCCGTCCACGAAATCACCATCGCCGGCCGCCTGCAGGACATGTACCTCAACATCGCGGGCATCGCCGACGACGCCCCTGCGCCGCTCGTCCAACAAAATCGGTTCGATACTGATTGCCGAAAATGACCGTGGCGGGCGCATGAGGGCCGTCTGAAAATTTGTTGCCCGCCCCGATTCGCTATAAAATCCCCGCTTTTGCAGCCAACCCAGGACACGCCGTGCAACCGCTCGAATATTGCCGCCTGAAAGTGGCGGAAAGCAAATCCAGTTTCCTGGGATTCCGTTTTCCTGCCGCAGGCGCAGCGGGAGGCGATGACCGTGCTGTACGCTTTCTGCCGCGAGCTGGACGACGTGGCCGACGACAGTTCAATCCCGCCGTGGCGCAGGCTGCGCTCAACTGGTGGCGCGCCGATTTGGCCAAAAGCATTTACGGAACAAATGCCCGAGCATCCTGTCAATCAGGCATTGAAAACCGTATTGCGCAGCTTCGCGCTGCCGCACGGGGAATTCAGCGAATTAATCAACGGGATGCAGATGGACTTGGAGCAGGCGCGCTACAACAGTTTCGACGATTTGAAGCTCTACTGCCGCCGCGCCGCCGGCGTGGTCGGCTGCCTGATTGCGCGGATTTTGGGCTTTACGCAGCCGCAGACGCTGGAGTATGCCGACAAAATGGGGCTGGCGCTGCAACTGACCAACATCATCCGCGACGTGGGCGAAGACGCGCGCAAAGGCCGGATTTACCTGCCGGTGGAAGACATGCAGCGTTTCAGCGTACCCGCGTCCGTCGTCATGCGCTCCGCACCCACGCCCGAATTTGCCACGCTGATGGCGTTTCAAATCGGCCGCGCCCGCGAAACCTACCGCCAGGCCGTATCGCTGCTGCCCGCCGCCGATAAGAAATCCCAAAAGGTCGGCCTGATTATGGCGGCGATTTACTATGCGCTGCTCAACGAAATCGAGCGCGACGGCGCAGAAAACGTGCTGACCTACAAAATCGCCATCCCTCGCCGCGCAAAAAGCGCATTGCCTTGAAAACCTGGTTATTCAGATTCAGACCATGAATGATACCCAACGACCGAAAAATCGCCGTCATCGGCGCAGGCTGGGCAGGGCTTTCCGCCGCCGTGCAACTTGTCGGCCGCGCCGACGCAACCCTGTTCGAAGCAGGGAAAACAGGCCGGAGGGCGCGCCCGCTCGCTCGAAAACAGCAACGACAGCTTCAGCTTCCTCGACAACGGCCAACACATCGCGATAGGCGCGTACCGCGGCGTGCTGACCCTGATGGAACGCATCGGCGTCCGGGCGGAAGAGGCCCTCGTGCGCCGCCCGCTGCAATGGCACATTCATGAAGGTTTGCAGTTTCAGACGGCCTCCCTGCCTTCGCCGTGGCACATCGCCGCAGGCATACTCCGGGCCGACAACATCCTGTTGGCCCACAAAATCCAACTGCTGCGCGACATGGCCGCGCTGCAACGGCTTTCCCCATGCGCAAACGCCCCGACGTCCCCTGTTGCCAAATGGCTGCGCGACCGACGCACTTCGCGCAAGCTGCTGGCCGAGTTCTGGCAGCCGCTGGTATGGAGCGCGCTCAACACACCGCTGGAAGACGCCGGCCTCAACACGCTCTGCAACGTGCTGCACGACGGTATATGGGCGGACAAGACAGGCAGCGACTATCTGCTGCCGAAACGCGACTTGGGCGGCATCGTCGCCGCACCCGCACTGGATTACCTGAGGAAACACGGTGCGTCCGTGCGCCCTCGAAACGCGTGTTCCGCCGCTGGGCAACCTGCCTGACGGACGGGTCGACGTCAACAGCGAAGCCTTCGACGCCGCCATTCTGGCCACCGCCCCCTACCACACCGCCATGCTGCTGCCCTCGTCCACACGGAGTATATTCAGACGGCCTACGACCACCTCCGCTATCACTCCGTAACCACCGTTTACCTGCGTTACGCCAAGGACGTCAAACTGCCCGCCGTGCTGACGGGGCTTGCCGACGGCACGGCGCAATGGCTGGTCAACCGCGGCGCGCTGGGACTGCCCGCCAACGAAATCGCCGCCGTCGTCAGCGTGTCCGACCGCCTTCATTTGAAAAACAGCGAGTTTGCGGAAAAATCCATGCCGACGTACTGCGCGTCTGCCCCGACATCGGCGACCCCGTTGCCGGACGCATCATCACCGAAAAACGCGCTACCGCCGCTTCCCTGGCCGGTCGCACCCTGCCGGATTTCGCCTGGCTGCACCACCGCAACATCTATCCCGCCGGCGACTACCTGCACCCGCGCTATCCGTGCACGCTGGAAGCGGCGGTGCAATCCGGCGCGGTAACGGCGGATTTGTGTCTGAACGAATTGCGCGCCAGCCCGCTCAACCTGTTTTAATCCACTTCCCGCAACCGCCCGAGGCCGTCTGAAACGGCGCCGTCGCGCAGCCCGAATGTTTCCGCCCGTTCAGACGGCCTGTTTTTCCGTTTTAAAAGTCCGCCATGACCACACTCCCCTCCGCCCCCGTCAAGCGCCGCCTTGCCGCCCTGATGTACGAATTGCTGCTGGTCGGCTCCGTAACCGCGGCCGCCGCCATTGCGGCGGGTATCGCCGCCATCCGCCTCAACCCCGTTTCCCACCGGCTCGCTTCGCTGACGGTATGCCTGCTGATGCTGGCCTGCTGGTGGTATTACTTCAAAATCAACTGGCACAAAAAGGCCGCACCCTGCCGATGCAGGTCTGGAAAAATCGGCCTCTGCAACCGGCAAGGTCTGCGGCCGCCGCTGCACCAGCTCCGCCTGCGTTTCATCTGGGCCTGCGTCTTCATCGTGTTCGTCCCGCTTCTGGCTTACAGCGGGCTGCGCTATTAGGGGCCAAATTCCGCCCAAAGGCGCATTCGGCGCGGCCTTAATCTGGCTGATACTGCCGTGGGGTTTGCGTTTTTCAATCCAGACCGGCAGTTTCTGTATGATTTTTTTGGCCGGAACGCGGCTGGTGGACTTGAAAGCGGCGGAAGAGGAAAAGGAAAAAGCAAAACGGGTTTAATATATTGAAATATCTAAAAAAACAGTAACGGCCATATTCAATAAATTCCCCTTCTCTAATCGGCGAAAAAGCGCGGCCCTACGCCCCCTATGAATTTGGTTTTCTGCATGTCCCCAAAGCTACCCCACCCTAACCTCCCCCTGCCAAACGGGAAAAGAAACAAGATTGCCGTTGCGGCATAGAGGCCGTCTGAAATCCCGTTGCCGCCATGCCTTGCATGGTTTTTATTTTTTGAGCGATTCCACGCTATATATCGGCCAAAGAGGCCGTCTGAAAATATTTTCAGACGGCCTCTTTGGCAATGATGCTGATTTGCGCCGTTCCTGCCCGCCCTGTTTTCAGACGGCCTAAAAAAACGGTTTTTCAATTCCCGCAGCGCGGTGAACACTTCAAACCGCTGTTCAGCCCCCGCCCCGCCAGTTCTTCCACCCGTTCGCGAACTTGGGAAAATCAACCCGCAGAAACGGATTGATTCTGCGTTCGTGCGCGAGGGTAACGGGCAGGGTCGGCGTATGCTCCGCCGCGCGTAAAGCGGCCCGAATATCGGGATTTTCCGGTTCGATGAATCCGGCGAAACGCAGGTTGGCGGCGGTGTACTCGTGTGCGGGATAAAACAGCGTTTCTTCGGGCAACTGATTGAATCTCTGGAAACTGTCGTACAACTCTTCTATCGTCCCCGTAGAACACCCCTGCCGCAGCCGGCGGAAAACAAAGTGTCGCCGCAGAAAACGTGCAGGCCGTCTGAATTTTTCCAAAAGATAGCTGACGTGGCGGCCGGTATGGCCGGGCGTCGCCCACACCGTAACCAGACCGTCTCCGAAAGGGAAACTGCGTGCCCGCCTTAACCGTATGCGTTGCCGCTTCGATGTCCGCCTCGCCGTACACAAGCGATTCCATAAAAGCTGTTTTTGAGGGCTTTTCACGCCGCCGATATGGTCGTGATGCGGATGGGTAATCCATGTTTGCGCCAGCATCAGACGGTTGCGGACGAGGAATTTCAAAACGGGCGTGACATCGGACGGGTCGACGCAGGCGGCATGGTTGCCATCTTGTATCATCCAGATATAGTTGTCGTTTAAGGCTTGGATTGGAGTGATGTTCATAAGGTCTCTTCTTGTTAGGGGTTTCAGACGGCCTCTAAATAATCTTCGGCATTCGGGCTTCTGCCGAACACGGCTTCATGCGCCTGACTGATGGTCAGCCGGTTGAACATCAGCCGCTGGGTTTGGTCGCCGTCGATAATCCTTACCCTGCCTTCCAATTTCGGCGCGTCGTGGTGAAAAGTGTTTTTTAAACGCAAGCCAGCGGTCGGTTTGCAGGTGGACGACGGCAAACATATCGTGCGAAATATTCACGCCGACGCTGATGAGTTTCGGCGAAGCCTGAAGGCAGAAACTGCTGTCGCCGAACAGGCACAACCCCTCGTTTTCGGCATAGCGGAACAGCTCGATTTTCACCGCATCGGGTTCGGCGAATATGGTGCAAAACAGCCGCTCAAACAGCGACGGCTGCGCCACGCCTTCGCTCAACATGCCGTAAAGCCCCGCCAGCCAATCGACATAGCCGAGAAAACGAAAAACGGTAGTTTTGCATGATGGCTTCGATGCGGCTCGGATCGCGCTTGCTGATCAGGCGCACAAACTCAAAACCCGACCTCCGGCAGCCGCGCTCGAACGGCCTCATGCAGGCGGTGGGCAAACAGGTTTTTATGGTTGTGCGGATTGCGCAGGATGCCGAGGAATTTCAGCCGCAATATCCGCCACAATGCTTCGGGAACTTTGACCGTATCGGTTTCGCCCGTTTTCAGACGGCCTTCGGGCAAAGTGCGCAGATGGTTGCAGGCTTCTTCGTAGCCGCTTTCGTGGCGGTTGAACCAGCTTTCCAAATTGTACTGGTTGGCGGTGTTTTCGACGAAAGTCAGCGTGTAGAGGGTTTTTTTCGCCGCCAGATTGCCGATGATGTTGACACTCGCCGCCGTACCGCGATTTTCGTTCCCGCCGCGAACCTTGTCGCCGGAGCGGGAGCGTCGGGCGGCAGCAGCCGGTTCGCGGAACATGGACAAAAGCAGCTTGTAAACATTCTGATTCTGCGGACTGACCTGCGGATTATGCGCGTGCTGCCGCTGCTCGGTCTGGGCGATGATAGTGATGTTCCTTGGTCGGATTTCGCGGTCAGTAGGGCGTAGGGGTTTTTCGCCGCATTCGGAAAATTCGCAATCACTGAGGATAAAGGCTTGTCGGGTCATGGTGTCGGAGGAGGCCGTCTGAATGTGCCGATTATAGTTGATGGGGAGCTAAGGGGGATTATACGGAATGATGCTTCTGTTTGCAGAATACGCCGATAAAATGCCGATAGTGGGAATCCAAAAAAACACTTCGCCGCCGTCATTCCCGCGCAGGCGGGAATCTAGAAGTTTGGATTTACAGTAATCTTTAAGTATTTCTGAAATACAGAGGTCTGGATTCCCGCCTGCGCGGGAATGACGGCGGTCAAAGTGTCCTGTCTCTCTTTAAACCACTATAAAAGCTCACCTGAAAAATAATTTAATATTTTTACTAACTTGCTTACTAATTAGGGTTAGTAGGCATTGCAGTAATAAAATTGCTTTTAGTATAATACAAATTCATAAATCAACCTGCTATGGAGGCACTAATGGATATACCTACTCATTTGAACCACCGCCCTATTATTAAATGGGAAAACTACGATAAAGTAGATGGACGTTTTAAAAATAATACAGATGCACAAGGCTTGTCTGTTGGTTTGGCACAATGGAATAGTCCCTAATGAAGATGAGCCTGATATTTCGGTTAAAGTATGGCGACATACTGGTGAAAAAGTGGTCGCGCCAATCTGAGGAGATACCGGTACACCGTCTTGTTGATATGACCAGGTTGTTATGTGCGGCTATATTGTATGCAGAAAAAGAGGAGTTATTAACTGAAGAATCTTTCACTGTTACCAGAAGTCAGGATGATTTTTTTGTTAGGAAAGCTAAAAAGGATTAAAAAGAGAAAGAACGAAATTATCTCGAGTTTTTCATTGCTTCGTTTGACCGAAGTATTAGAACAATTAGGCTATTTTTAAAAAAATTAGAAAAAAACACAAAGAAGAACCTGTGCTGTTATCTCCATACAAGCAGAAATAACGGTAGTCAACATCAAAAATTTTAAAGGTCGTCTGAAAACGAATATAGCAGAATCCGCTAAATCGTTTTCAGACGACCTTTCTTTAAAGCCGAATCAAATCAGCCTGCCGGTTAACCCAAAAGCCTTCCTCGCTCCGGCGAAGAGGCGGTACCAGCCGGACAGTTCCGTCCAGTCTTCCGGTTTCCAGCTCATTTGTGCGGGCGCGGTACACGCGTTCGGGGTGGGGCATCATGATGGTAACGCGGCCGTCGGCGTTGGTAACGCCGGCGATGCCTTGCGACGAGCCGTTGGGGTTGAGCGGGTAGGTTTGGGTGACTGGTTTTGTCCGTCGACGTATTGCAGCGCGATGCCGAGGCCGTCTGAAATTTTGCCGCCGTGAAGCGAAGTCGGCGCGCCCTTCGCCGTGGCTGACGACGACGGGCAGGCTGGAGCCTTGCATTTTCGTTCAGAATCAGGGAGGCTGATTTGGGGACGTGAACCATGCTCAGGCGCGCTTCGAACTGTTCGCTCAGGGTTGCGTTTGAACTTCGGCCAGCCCTGCCGTGCCGGGGATGATTTCGGCGAGGTTGCTGACCATCTGGCAGCCGTTGCACACGCCCAATGTCAGCGTGTTCGGGTCGGTGAAGAAGGCGGCGAACTGGTCGCGCAAGGCGGGGTGGAACAGAATCGATTTCGCCCAGCCTTCGCCCGCGCCGAGTACGTCGCCGTAGCTGAAGCCGCCGCACGCCGCCAGCATTTTGAAGTCGGCAAGATTGACGTGGCCTGCCATCAGGTCGGACATATGCACGTCGTAGGCATCGAATCCGGCGCGGGTGAAGGCGGCAGCCATTTCGATTTGCCCGTTCACGCCCTGTTCGCGCAGGATGGCGATTTTGGGTTTCGCGCCGCTGTTGATGAACGGCGCGGCGATGTCTTCGCCCACGTCAAATTTCACGTCGGCAAATAATGCGCTGCGTTCGTTGTCGCCAATCAGTGCGAACTCGCTGTCGGCGCAGGCGGGGTTGTCGCGCAGGCGTTGGATGGCGTGGCTGGTTTCCTGCCATGCGCGTTGCAGGTCGGCGCGGTTTTGTTCCAACACGATACCTGCCTGATTGCGGATAACGATTTTTTTCGTCAGAACCGATGGTGGCAACGGTATGCAAGGGCAGTGCCGCCGCTTTGAACAAGGCTTCTACTGCCGCAACATCTTGTTTGGCGATTTGGATCACTGCGCCCAGTTCTTCATTGAACAATGCGCGTATGCTGGCTTCATTGACGTCGGCTTTGGTTGGCAACCAGTGAAGTCAAATCCACATTCAAGCCGCACCGTGCCGCAAACGCCATTTCCATCAACGTGGTAAACAAACCGCCGTCGCTGCGGTCGTGATACGCCAAAAGTTTGTCTTCGGCGACAAGCTGTTGAATTACGTTGTAAAACGCTTTCAGACGACCCTGTATCGTCCAAGTCGGGCGCGTCGCCGCTCATATTGTTGTAAACCTGACCGAACGCCGAGCCGCCGCATGCGCGCTTTGCCGAAGCTCAAATCGATAAACAGCAATACGCTGTCTTCGTTGTCTTTTAATACGGGCGTAACGGTTTTGCGTACGTCTTGAACTGGCGCGAACGCGGAGATAATCAGGCTCAACGGTGAAACGACGGATTTTTTCTCTTCGCCGTCCTGCCACACGGTTTTCATTGACAGGCTGTCTTTGCCTACGGGGATGCTCAGATCCAATGCCTGACAGGCTTGGGAGACGGCTTCGACGGTGCGGTAAAGTTTTTCGTCTTCGCCTTCGTTGCCGCATGCCGCCATCCAGTTGGCGGAGAGTTTGATGTTGCCGATGTCGCCGATATTGACCGCCGCGATGTTGGTGATGGCTTCGCCGACGCACATTCTGCCCGAAGCGGGCGCGTCAAACAGGGCGACGGTCGGTTTTTCGCCCATGCTCATCGCTTCGCCGCGATAGGTGTTGAAGCCCATCATGGTCACGGCGCAGTCGGCTACGGGGGTTTGGTATTTGCCGACCATTTGGTCGCGGTGGGTCATGCCGCCGACGCTGCGGTCGCCGATGGTAATCAGGAAGTTTTTGGCGGCTACGGTAGGCAGGGCGCAAAACGCGGTAGGCGGCTTCGGTGATGTCGATGTCTTTGGCGGTGAATGGTTTTTTCAGACGACCTCACGGTTTTGTCGCTGCGCGTGGTTTTGGGCGGTTTGCCGAGCAAGACGTTCAGCGGCAAATCGACGGGGTTGTTGGAGAACAGATCGTCGCATACTTTCAAATGGCCGTCGTCGGTTGCCGTGCCGACTACGGCAAACGGGCAGCGTTCGCGTTCGCAGATGGCGCGGAAGGTGTCCAAATCTTTTTTCAAAATCGACAACACATAACGCTCTTGCGATTCGTTGCACCAGATTTTGCAGCGGGTTGAGGCCGTGCTCTTCCAGCGGCACTTCGCGTAATTTGAATACCGCGCCGCGTCCGGCATCGTTAACGAGTTCGGGGAAGGCGTTGGACAGTCCGCCCGCGCCGACGTCGTGGATGGAGATAATCGGGTTTTTTTGTCGCCAAGCTGCCAGCAGCGGTCGATCACTTTCCTGCGCGCGGCGTTCGATTTCGGGGTTGCCGCGTTGTACGGAGTTGAAGTCAAAGAGGCGTCGTTTGTACCGGTATTCATCGAAGAGCCGCGCCGCCGCCCAGCCGATAAGCATGCCCGGGCCGCCCAGTTGAATCAGCAACGCGCCTTCGGGGATTTCGTCTTTATGCGTCTGCTGCGCCTGAATGCTGCCCAAGCCGCCGGCAATCATAATCGGTTTGTGGTAGCCGCGAACCTGACCGTCAAACTTCTCTTCAAAGGTACGGAAGTAGCCCAAGAGGTTCGGGCGGCCGAATTCGTTGTTGAACGCCGCGCCGCCGATGGGGCCTTCAATCATGATGTCCAGCGGCGAGGAAATGTGTTCTGGCTTTGCCGTAGTCTTGTTCCCACGGCTGTTTGAGGTCGGGGATGTTGAGGTTGGACACGGTAAAGCCGGTCAAGCCCGCTTTCGGACGTGAACCTTTGCCCGTTGCACCTTCGTCACGGATTTCGCCGCCCGCGCCCGTTGCCGCGCCTGCAAACGGCGCGATGGCGGTCGGATGGTTGTGTGTTTCCACTTTCATGATGATATGCGTGTCTTCCTCGTGGAAACGGTAACCTTGGTTTTCGCCGCATTCGGATAGAAACGCTCGACTTTTTGCGCCTTCGATCACGGACGAATTGTCTTTTATAGGCGACGACCGTGCCTTCGGGATGCGCGTTGTGCGTGTCGCGAATCATACCGAAGAGGATTTCGGCTGTTTTTTCGCCGTTGAGGATGAAATCGGCGTTGAAGATTTTGTGGCGGCAGTGTTCGCTGTTTGCCTGTGCGAACATCATCAATTCAACATCGGATGGATTGCGCTGCAAAGCCTGATAGTTTTTCAACCAGATAATCGATTTCGTCGGCGGAGGTGCCAAACCCATTTCGGTATTGGCTTTTGACCAAAGCCTCTTTACCGCCGCAAAACATCAACGGTAGAAAGGTTTCGGATTCGAGATGGTGGAATAATTTGGAGGCCGTCTGAAAATCAGGGCAGCACGGATTCGGTCATGCGGTCGTGCAGCAAAAGCCGCCCATTGCTGTTTCTGTTCGTCGTTCAGACGTCGCTTCCAGCCACACCGCCATACCGCGCTCGATGCGCTCGATGCCTTCAAACCGCAGTTTTCCGCGATATTGGTCGCCCGGAAGCCCACGGCGAAATCGTACCCAAGCGGGGCGTTACCAAAAATAAATGCAAGCCCTCGCGCGCGCTTCTGGCGTTTCTTTAACGCTTTGCGCCGCCAACAAGGCTTGCAGTTTTTCAACAGATCGCGGCATCCGGTGCTTTATCGCTGCCGACAAAATACCAAAATTCGCTTTTCAGTTTCACTTCGGGCAGACCGAGTGCGGCCGCTTTTTGCAAGAGTTTTTCAACACGGAAATCGGAAAGGGCGGTAACGCCGCGCAAGGGCAAAACAACAGACATGATTCAGCTCTCAAATGCGGTTGGGAAAGGCTGTATTATACGCCGATAACGGTCGTAATACCTGAAAACAGAGGATAAATTTCATCTTGCGCCGTATCGCCCTACCCGCCGCAATATCAGCCTGTGCCGAGGTTTGCCGCGCTGCCCGCTACTGTATCCGACCGCCGTGTTTTTTACTCGAAATGTTGACAATCCAACCGCTTCCGACATCCGGTTTTCAGACGGCCTCCGATTGAATAAAGCCCTTCTTTATGCTAATTTCGGCAGACCGTCCGCATTTTTGTGCGGCTGCCCATTTCAAAGGCCGTCTGAAACTCCCGTCGGCACAACCTAAACAGGTGCACCATGAAAAATCGAAGCCATCATCAAGCCCTTCAAACTCGACGACGTGCGCGAAGCCCTCACCGAAATCGGCATCACCGGCATGACCGTCAGCGAAGTCAAAGGGTTCGGCCGTCAGAAAGGCCACACTGAAATCTACCGCGGCGCGGAATACGCCGTCGATTTCCTACCCAAGGTCAAAAGTCGAACTGGTGCTTGCCGACGAAGATGTCGAACGCGCCATCGACGTCATCATCGAAACCGCCCGCTCCGGCAAAATCGGCGACGGCAAAAATCTTCGTGCTGCCGGTGGAAGAAGCCATCCGCATCCGCACGGGCGAACGCTCCGAAGCGGCGGTTTGATCCGGCCGGACAAAACAAAAACCCTGTTTGCCTAAGCAAACAGGTTTTTCATGGTGGCTGAGCCGAACCCCCGGCACTGACGCATCGGGTGGGCTGCTGGCTTCCGCCCCTGACCCGTTGTTCGAATTGCCATGCGGGGAGGCCCGCCGTAAGAGAATGGCATTATAACGGCTTTTATCCGAAATACCAAGTATCGCGGCACAATATGCCGCCACTGCGGCAGAGGCCGTCTGAAATTTCGCTTCCCGGGCCGCCCGCCCGCAACGCAGGCTACGGATTGTCAACAAAAACCACCGCTCCAGCCGCTTCCCGCCGTCATCCGCGCCCGACGGTGCAGTAAAATAAGCCCTTTTTCCCATTGAAAAATAATGGAAATTAAACTACATTAACACCTTCCCTCTGGCCGCATTCCTGTTTTCAGACGGCCTCAAATACTAAAAAATACCGAACACCAAAGAACGCCACCATGACCACGACTACCGCCCCGCAGCGTATTCGGGAAATTCCCTACAACTATACTTCCCACACCGACCGCGAAATCGTCATCCGCCTGTTGGGCGATGAGGCGTGAGCGAATTCTGCAGGACTTGCGCGGACAGCGCAGGACGGGGCGTTCAGCGCGGATGTTGTTTGAAGTGTTGGGCGATATTTGGGTGGTCGTGCGCAATCCGTATCTGGTCGATGATTTGCTGGAGCATCCGAAACGCCGTGCCGCGCTGGTGCGGGAAATGCGCCACCGGTTGAACGAAATCCGCAAACGCCGTGATGACAATCCGCAAGTCGATGTATTGGTTGCGGCGGCGGAAAAAGGCGGTCGAGCGTTTTTGACGGCAGCTTTGACGAAACGCGCCAAAAGCGGCGGCAGATTTTTGGAGCGTTTGAGCAAAATCACCAAGCCGCACAATATTATGTTCGACGGGCTGGCGCGGGTAACGCACGTTACCGACGCGACCGACTGGCGCGTCGAATATCCGTTTGTCGTCGTCAATCCCGATACGGAGGCGGAAGTCGCGCCTTTGGTGCGCGCCTTAATCGAGCTGGATTTGGTCATTATTCCGCGCGGCGGCGGCACGGGTTATACCGGCGGCGCAGTGCCTTTGGATGCAAACAGTGCGGTCATCAATACGGAAAAAGCTCGACAAGCATCGCGGCGTGGAATTTGTCGAACTAGCGGGCTTGGACGGCAAACATCCGATTATCCATTGCGGCGCGGGCGTGGTCACGCGGCGGGTGGAAGAAACCGCGCATCAGGCGGGTTTGGTGTTCGCCGTCGATCCGACTTCCGCCGATGCGTCCTGTGTGGGCGGCAATGTGGCGATGAACGCGGGCGGTAAAAAAGCCGTGCTGTGGGGACGGCGTTGGACAACCCTCGCCTACTGGCAGATGGTCAACCCGCAGGGCGAATGGCTGCGCATCGAGCGCGTGCGCCACAATTTCGGCAAAATCCACGACGAAGAAAACCGCCGTGTTCGACGTGCACACGCTGGATTCAGACGGCCTCAATATCGTTAAAACCGAACGCTTGGAAATCCCCGGCCACAAATTCCGCAAAGTCGGTTTGGGCAAAGACGTTACCGACAAATTCTTGAGCGGCCTGCCCGGCGTGCAGAAAGAAGGCACGGACGGCATCATCACCAGCGTCGCCTTTGTGTTGCACAAAATGCCGAAATACACGCGCACCGTGTGTATGGAGTTTTTCGGTACGGTCGCCACCGCCACGCCTTCTATCGTCGAAATCCGCGATTTCCCTGCTCGCCCACGACAGCGTTCGGCTGGCGGGTTTGGAATATTTTGGACTGGCGTTATGTCCGCGCCGTCGGTTACGCCACCAAAGCGGCAGAGCAAGGGGCGGCCGAAAATGGTCTTGCTGGCGGATGTCGTTTCAGACGACGAAGCCGCCGTAGAGGCAGCCGCCGAACACATCTGCGAACTTGCCCGTGCCCGCGACGGCGAAGGCTTTATCGCCGTGTCGCCCGAAGCGCGCAAAACCTTCTGGCTCGACCGCAGCCGCACAGCCGCCATCGCCAAACACACCAACGCCTTTAAAATCAACGAAGACGTGGTGATTCCGCTGGAACGGCTGGGCGAATACTCGGACGGTATCGAACGCATCAACATCGAGCTTTCCATCCAAAACAAACTCACCCTGTGCGCCGCATTGGAGCAATATCTGTCGGGTAAACTCCCCATCGACAAAAATGGGCACGGACCTGCCGACCGCCGAACTTTTGGGCGAACGCGGCAAACACGCCCTTGCCCACGTTTCCGCCGTTAAAGAACGTTGGGACTGGTTGCTCGCCCATCTGGACACGCCGCTTGCTGACTACAAATCCCGCTACGGCGCAGCCGTCCATGCCGCGCCCGAAGCCAAAGACGACGAGAGCTGTTTCACCGCATTTCCGCGATTTCCGCCTGCGCGTGTCCGTCAAAGAAGACGTAATGAAACCGCTCGCCGAAATCTTCAGCGGCAAAACCGACACCAAAATCATCGAAGGTTTGGGCAAAATCCACGCCAAAACCGTGCGTGGCAGAGTCTTCGTCGCCCTGCACATGCACGCCGGCGACGGCAACGTCCACACTAACATCCCCGTCAATTCAGACGACGCCCAAATGCTTCAGACTGCCTATCGTTCGGTCGAGACGCATAATGAAACTCGCCCGCTCGCTCGGCGGCGTGATTTCAGGCGAACACGGCATCGGCATCACCAAGCTCGAATTTCTGACCGATGAAGATTTGCAGCCGTTTTGGGACTACAAAAACCAAGTCGATCCCAAACACACCTTCAACCGTCACAAACTGATGAAAGGCTCGGACTTACGCAACGCCTACACGCCGTCGTTTGAGCTTTTGGGTGCGGAATCGCTGATTATGGAAAAATCAGACCTCGGTACCATCGCCGATTCCGTCAAAGACTGCCTGCGCTGCGGCAAATGCAAACCCGTCTGCTCCACCCATGTCCCGCGCGCCAACCTGCTGTACAGCCCGCGCAACAAAATCCCTGGCGTGGGACTGTTGACCGAAGCATTTTTTTATATGAAGAGCAAACCCGCCGCGGCGTTTCCATCAAACACTTTGAAGAACTCGTGGACATCGGCGACCACTGCACCGTGTGCCACCGCTGCGTCAAACCTTGCCCCGTCAACATCGACTTCGGCGACGTTACCGTAGCCATCCGCAACTACCTTGCCGATTCCGGCCACAAACGCTTTGCACCCGCCGCATCGATGGGCATGGCGTTCCTGAACGCCACCGGCCCGAAAAACCATCAAAGCCCTGCGCGCCGCCATGATACAAACCGAGCTTCCCCGCGCAGAACTTCGCCTACAAAATCGGCAAACTCCTGCCCGTCGGCACCAAAAAAACAAAAAGCCGAACCCAAAGCAACCGTCGGCACCGCTCCGGTTAAAGAACAAATCATCCACTTCATCAACCGTCCTTTGCCCAAAAGCGTGCCCGCCAAAACACCGCGCTCCATGCTCGGCATCGAAGACGACAAAAGCATCCCCATCATCCGCAATCCTGCCGCGCCCGAAGATGCCGAAGCCGTGTTCTACTTCCCGGGCTGCGGTTCCGAACGCTTGTTCAGCCAAATCGGACTCGCCGTCCAAGCCATGCTCTGGCACGTCGGCGTACAAACCGTCCTGCCGCCCGGCTATATGTGTTGCGGCTATCCGCAAGACGCGGGCGGCAACAAGGCAAAAAGCCGAGCAAATGAGCACCAACAACCGCGTCGCCTTCCACCGCATGGCGAATACCCTCAACTACCTCGACATCAAAACCGTCGTCGTCAGTTGCGGTACCTGCTACGACCAACTGGAAAAATACCGTTTTGAGGAAATCTTCCCAGGCTGCCGCATTATCGACATCCACGAATACCTGCTCGAAAAAGGCGTGCAACTGAACGGCGTGAAAGGTCAGCAATACCTCTACCACGACCCCTGCCACACGCCCATCAAAACCATGAATGCCACCCAAAATGGCAAGCAGCCTCATGGGGCAGAAAGTCGTCTTAAGCGACCGCTGCTGCGGCGAATCCGGCATGTTCGCCGTCAAACGACCTGACATCGCCACCCAAGTCAAATTCCGCAAACAGGAAGAAATCGAGAAAAACCTCAAAGAGCTGCCGCAGGGCGAACCCGTCAAAATGCTTACCTCTTGCCCAGCCTGCCTTCAAGGCTTGAGCCGCTACGCCGACGATAACGACATGCCTGCCGACTATATCGTCATCGAAATGGCGAAACACATCCTCGGCGAAAACTGGCTGGACGAGTTTGTGAAAAAGCCAACAACGGCGGCGTGGAAAAAAAGTGTTACTGTAGGGGCTTGGTCAATATACAAAAGGGAAAAGGCCGTCTGAAAACATTTCAGACGGCCTCCACTCTATAAAAATGGCGGTTAACCGATAAACTGAGACGCCGAAACCTCCGCCTGTTCGTCAAAACGGACAAACACATTCGCATTTTTCCGAACCCGCCGCACGGTAAGCCAACGTATGCTCGTCAGCCTTATAAACCAAAGCCGAAGACGAAATGTCCGTATTATCCAAAAATATTTTTCCCATTTGAAATTTTCAGGATGGTCGCTGAAAAGCGTCCTCAACCTTCCCAGATCAAGAAAATCATCACGGCCGAAATCGGTAACGGTATCCACTTTACCGGCGCGGATGTCTTCCGCCGAAAAAACAATCGTATCGCTGCCGCCGTTACCCTTGATGGTATCGCTGCCCAAGCCGCCCCCAAATAATGTCGTTACCTTTACTGCCGACAATGGTATCGTCGCCAGCCGTACCTTTGACGGTAATAACGGCCTGATAAACGCCGTCGGCTGCGGACTGGATTTTTCTCCGTACCCAAATCCACTACGGGATTTTCAGACGGCCTGTACACCGTATTTCCTTCCTCTTGCGTTCCGGTCATCTCGACACCTTTGACACTGACTACGCTGCCGTCTGCCTTTTCAGTTTGAACAATAGCCAAACCCATGCCCTCATCCGAGGCCATTGCAGGTTCTGTAACGGCAAACGGCGTACTGTTAGCATCCTGCGGATCGCTTTTTGAGCTTGGCTTCGATGCCGTCTGAAAAACCGTCGCGGTCGGTGTCTGTTTTGTATGGATTGTTATAATGGCTATCAATACGCGAACCATATGAAAAATATTTTTCCAGCTTTCCAGTAGCATCTTTTTCATAGAAACTGGACATACTGTGCTTTCCCCACCAATCTGATTGTTTAAAATCAAAAAGTTGTTTCATCATATGCTCCCCAATCCTTTTGAAACGTATATTTTCTGCTTTATTCTTTCCGCTAAAAATAACCGAATATTGCTCCCAATACAGTCCCTACAAAAGGGAAAATAGTAGATCCAGCCACTGCCCATTTAGCCGCCTCCGCTACTCCCACAACTTTTGATAGTGTCTCTGGCATCCCAGCACTTACAAATTCATTTCTGATTACATAAGAATCGGTAACGTGTTTAGTTATTGATGAAGTTATATCTCCACTATCTATGATTTCTGTTTTTAGTTAACTGATCGGTAGTTTTGCGTGCAAATTTCAAATCATTTGGGGAGTGTTCATCAATTTTTAGAATAGCTGGATTAAACAAAGCACTATGCTTCATTATATGCGACCATTCTGGATATTTCTGCATAGTATATGCAGTAAAATATTATGCTAAATATCCACCCAAAGAATGACCAGTAGCATACACATTTTCAGGATGATATTTAGTGATACTAGCCGCCACACCTAAAAGGTTTTGTGCCTGACTAGGAGTATTTCCAAATAGTAAATCTAAATCGGCCCACCAATCTTTAGGACTAGTCAGTTGCGTTCCCCTAAAAGCAACAACAATATTTTTTATAACTACCATCCACTCTTACTTCATTACCAAATACGACATAATCCAAACCGCTTTTTCTGATCATGCCTTGATTCAGGAAATCCCATCTTTCTGACAATTCACCAACATCAGCAGCATTTTTCATTTTTCAGTATTAATATTTTTGATTAAATTTCTGTCTTGATGTGAAAATACCTCTGTAAATTCAAATCACTTTTTCATAAGCCAACGAAGCAAACATCCGCAAATCACGTTCGGAAACGTTCCATTCTTTAGGTGCTCTGTCTATTACATCTATCAAACCGTCTTTATCGGTATCCCGTCCGTAGATAGATGAAGCAACTTTGTCGGGATTAAGTGTGATAACTTCCGCACCGGTATTCGGAAGGCTAAGATGCCGCCCGCCTGCTTTGGTTTCTGTTTGTACGGCAGCAACCGAATACTCCAACGAAGCCGTATCAAACGCCATGTCCTCCGAAGAAGTAATACTGGCTGATGCTCCGTTCGGATAATAGATATGCGTGGTAATCTGCGCTTTTTCGGCAACGGGCGGGGTTTCGGGCGACGTTACCTTGCTACCCTGCCGCCTCATCCGGTTTGGGTCGGGCAGGTGCCGTTTGGTCATTGTTATGGACAGGATTGTTTTCAGACGGCCTTTTCCGCCTTATCGCCGTTGTTCTCCCGGTCATCCTGCTGCGGAACGTTTTTCTCGGATACCGGCTGTTTCTTAGATTCTCCACCGCCGGAGCTTTTTCCCTGCTGCTGCCAATACTGCGCCCCCGCCAAGCAGTGCCGACAAGCCGAGCAGCATTTTGGCAGATACGGCGGACGCGGCGGGCTGCGGAATGGTGATTTCTTCGGCTTTAATCGGTTTGAGCGGCACTTCCTCCGCCAACATCTCTACCGTTTCGACAGTGGGAAGTCGGCTGACTTTCGTGTCGGCTAGAATGGGGAGCAATTCACTTCTCCCTCCAGCATATTTTCGATATCTGCGACCGACGCATCTTCAAAAAATGATTTGATTATCTTGCGGTAATTCAAAATCTGTTGCGGTATCCTTGATTGCCATTTCGTTTCCCTCTCTTGTTAAATTTAAAATCGAAATTATAAATTAAATTATATTTTTGTTAAATATGAAACATGACAATTATTCAGAATATAAAAAGGCCGTCTGAAAACATTTCAGACGGCCTATCATATCGTTAAACCGGCCTGACTGCCGGTCCGAAATCTTCAGTAGCGGACTGTCCAGCCTATCTCGCCGCCCGCGCGCATCAGGGACAAGTTCGCCGTCGCCGTATGGGACGCTTGCGGGTACGGTTTGGCTTTTGTTTGACGAGCGTTATCGTGTCAACGTTTTTCGGGAATGCCGTAGAACCTTGCGCCGTTTTTCGAGGCGAAGGCTTCGAGTTTGTCCAACGCGCCTGCTTTTTCAAACACTTCGGCGTAAAGCTCGATGGCGGTCATGGCGCTGAACATACCGGCGCAGCCCTGCAGGCGTTTTCTTTGGCAGATTTGGCGTGCGGAGCGGAGTCGGTACCGAGGAAAAATTTGTGCGCCTTCTTGCCGGTAACGGCAGCGACCAATGCCTGACGGTGGGTTTCGCGTTTGAGTACGGGCAGGCAGAAATGATGGGGGCGCACGCCGCCGACCAAGAGATCGTTGCGGTTGAGCAGGAGGTGTTGCGGGGTAACGGAGGCGGCAACGTTGTCGCCCTGCTTCCAAAAACCAGGCGGGCGGCTTCGGCGGTGGTGATGTGTTCGAACACGACTTTGAGATTCGGCACTTGCGCCAAAACAGGCTTCATCACGCGCTCGATAAAGGCGGCTTCGCGGTCGAAAAATGTCGATTTCGGGGTCGGTTACTTCGCCGTGAACGAGGAACAGGATGCCCTGTTTTTGCCATTTCTTCCAAAAACGGGGATGAGTTTGAACAGGTTGGTTACGCCGGAATCGGAATTGGTCGTCGCGCCTGCGGGGTAGAGTTTGAAGGCGACGATGCCCGGCGGCTTTGGCTTCGCGCACCAGCTCCGGACGTGGCTTGGTCGGTCAGGTAAAGCGTCATCAAAGGCGTAAACGCGCTGCCTTCGGGCAACGCCGCCATGATGCGCGCTTTGTAGGCAGCGCGTCGGCAACGCTGACGACAGGCGGTTTGAGGTTGGGCATGATGACGGCGCGCCCCATCTGGCGGGCGGTATAGGGTGCAACGGCTTTGAGCGCGTCGCCGTCGCGCAGGTGCAGGTGCATATCGTCAGGGGCGGATGATGGTCAGGGTTTGCATGAATGTTCCTTATTCGGAAGGGCTGTTTCGGGTTTCAGACGGCCCGAACGTATGACGAGGCCGTCTGAAAAATGGTATGGCTCAGTCCTGCTCCAGTATCAGGGGCGGAATGGTAAAGCCTGATGCGTGAGCATCAATGCCGCCTGAACGGGCAGACGGTCGGACGTCGAGGTATTGGCGGTCAGTACGGTTTCGCTGCCGCTGCCGGCGGGCCGCCATGCGTAGGGAAAGCTGGCGGATGGGGAACGGCGATTGCGCGGCGTTGTCGGCACGCAATTCGACGTTTGCGCCCTGCGCCCCGCGTTTGACCAGTTCTTCAAACTGCTGCCGCACGGTGTTTTCGTCGGCCTTGGCGGTTTTGACGCTGCAACTGTCCGGCGAGAGGCCGAGGTAATAGTCCGCGCCGTCTTTTTGAATCCGCCAAACGGCCTGTACGCCCGATTCCATCATACCCGGAGGCAGTTTGTTCACTTCGTCCGCCGCCAGCTTCTGCGCTTGGCGCGATTCGGCCCATGCCGTCACTTTGGCACCGTCGCCGCCGTTGGCTGCGCAGGACTGCTCAAACAGCGCCACGACTTCCCTGCCCTGCCGCTGCAACTGCTCCGGCGGCACGGTATCGGCGCGGCATCCCGCCAGCAGTATGCCGAACGATGCCGCAGACGCGGCAATACGCATTTTCAGACGGCCTCCCGACTATTTATTTATGCCGCATGACCAGCGTAAACACGCCGTCCGCTTCCCTGGATTCGAGCAGGATATGTCCCGTCTGGCGGCAGAACGCTTCAAAGTCGCCCGGCGCGCCGCCGTCGGTCGCCAAGACGGTCAACACTTCGCCCGCCTCCATCTGCGCCAGTGCTTTTTCGCCCGCAGAATCGGCGGCGGGCATCGCAGGCCGGTAACGTCCAAAATCTGTGTCATGGTATTTTTTTCAAAATTAAGATTGGGTTAATTATACCGCAGTTGCTTGCACCTGCACCTTCCAAACCCTACAATGGCCGTTATTTTCAAGATGGAGAATGCAATGCGACGCATCAGCCTGCTGGTTCTGGCCCTTGCCGCGGCCCATGCTTACGCCGCCGGTTCCACCGACAAAGACTCTTTGGTCAATACCCGCTACAAAGAGAGTGCCGCCGAGAAAAACGCGCGGGAATTTAAAGAAGCGGACATCCCCCTGCCCGCATTTCCTGATCCCGCACGCGGCAACTGGTTCGACATCTATGTCGACCGCAATTACGGAAAATCCCCGAAAATCCTGACCGACAGCATCGAAATCGCTCCCGACCGCAGCATCCGCTATGTGTTAAACGTCAAAATCCGCACAAGGTTACGACAACCTGAGTGCGGAAGGCCTGTTTTGCGCCGACACTTCTTTCAGCTCCGGCAACAGCAAACGCTCGTCCTACAAAGTGTTCGGCTACGGCGACACGGTCAACAAACGCTGGATCAGCCCGCGCAACGGCGCTGAAAGACATCGGTTCGACCGCGAGCAGAAACGACGCGCTGCACACCGTCATCTATAAAAACCTTCTGCGAAGACGGCGTCCCCTCTTCCGTCGACGCCCTGCGCGCCCGATTGACGCAACGTGCGGGCAGATACTCCCCTTCGCTGACCAACCGCGACAAATAAAGCCCAAAAGAAAGGCGGCAGGCCGTCTGAAAAATGGTTTCAGACGGCCTCTTTAATATCCGCAGAAACGGCCTTATGTTTTTACGCGCGGCTTTGTGAGGGCCGTCTGAAAAGAAAGGAACAGGATGAACATCGGCGAAATGGCGAAACGCAGCGGCCTGAGCAGCAAAATGATTCGCGACTACGAAAAATCGGCCTTATCCGGCCCCGCCGGACGCAGCGAATCGGGCTACCGTCGCTATACTGAACAGGGATTTGGAAAACCTGAGCTTTTATCAGGCACGCCCGCGACGTGGATTTCTCTCTGGCGCAGATTAAAAACGCTGCTGCAACTGAAAAGCAACCCGCAACGCACCAGCGCCGAAGTCAAACGGCTGACCGCCGAACACAACGCTACGCTGCAAGCCAAAATCGACCGCCTTCAAGATATGGTAAACACATTGAAAAAAACTGGCACGACTGCTGCTGCGGCGACAATCGCCCTGACTGCCCGATTATCGAGCAACTTTCGGATACGGAAAGCCGCCGAACTAACACAGAGGCCGTCTGAAACGGCAAAAAACCTGCCCGATTCCCTTCGGGCAGGGTTTTTATCCGTTTATCGGGCGGTCAGAACTATGCACCATACCCAACGATGCGCCGCTCTGCTCGATTTTGCCCCGCCCGCCGCAGTCAGGCGGGTTTTGCCGCCGACGCGCAGATAGCCGATTTGTCCGCGCAACGCCGTGCGCTTGCTGAACGTGTAATCGCCGCCGACGATAATCTGATCGAATTTGTCTACCAGTTTCTCACCGCTTTCCACCCCTTGGCCGGCCAGCCGCGGGCATAAGAAATACGCGGCCGCCAGTTGCCGAAGTTGTAACCGGCGGTAACGGCGGCATCAACTACCTTGACGGCTTCCTGCTTGCCCGTATCGGCGGTTATGCCGCTGCCGTTGTAAAGTATTGAAACCGCTGGTAAAAATGGCCAGATAATCATTGGCGGTTTCATTGCCTCTGGCGTATTGCGCGCCCAAACCCAAAAACAGATTATCCTTGTCGTAATAACTTTTCCAGGCGGACGACATGGCCGTCTTTTCTTTCGCCGCCGCCCGTTTCGGCATAACGGTTTTTCACGCAGGTTGTAGGGCTAGATTGGCGGTGAACCCGCTGTTTTTCGTAAGTCAGGCCGACATTGTACCGATCGCGGCCGGGTTCGGCATGGGTGTTTCTGTCGCTCGGATTCTGGTTGTCGCGCGGAGAATATTGCAGGTTCGCTTTCAAACCGCCGAACGAAGGGCTGTCGTAACGCACGGAGTCGTGCGCGAACCGGTGCGGACATATGCCCCCTAAACCCAGTGCGCTGGATTTGTACAGCCATGTGTCGATGGTATCCATCTCATTGAGCAGGTTATTCATATGACCCGCACGGATTTTTACCGAACCCGCCTTCCAAAACCGATGAAGGAATCACGGCTGCCCCAATTGGTGCTGTTGCTTTTCGTTTAAAACAGACGTGCGCTGCTCAACCTGCCAGATGGCTTTCAAATCATCGCCGATTTTTCGCTGCCCTTGAAGCCGATGCGTGATGTGTTGTCGTTGATTTTGGTTACGGTCGGACTTTTTCTCCGTGCCCGAACCTCCCTTGATTCTGACCTGACCTGCCGATACGCTGCTTTTTGATTTGGCCGTACAGGGTTACTTCCGCCGCTGCGGCAAACGGCAGGCCTGCCGTTACCAAGGCGATGATGGTTCTTTTCATAAAATTATTCCCGGAAATTTATCGCCGGGAAATAGTAATGAAAATTTAATGTTCAGACAATGTTTTTCAACTTGATAAAGATTATTATTTATCGCGCTTTATACCGTTTTTGCAACACCTGTACGGCCAGCAGGGCCGCCAGCGTACCGAACCGATATTTCCGGCTGACCGGCAATCCGGCAACCTTTTGCAACAACTCGCCCGTAGCCAGTTCGCTGCCCCAATCAAGCAATCTAAACAGCGGTTCCCTGCCGATTGCGCCGCTTCTCCTCCGACTTTTGCCGCTTAAGGTGCGCCGCGGCAATTTTCAGGCGTATCAGTTTGATTTCCAACTGTAAAAGTTCTCTGGTCTGTTGCGCCTCCCTATTCATCGCCTTCTCCTTTTCCGTCGGCAGCCTCCATCCCCGTTTCTCCGCGCAGATAGGCAATATCGGTCTGAATATCGCGTAAAGTTTCAGAAATCCGGTTATTTTTGTCCGCGCCAATTTTTCAATGACCGCACGCCCCGCCGCCGCAATCACCAACAGGCAGAATGCGGCGATACCGAAAAACACCCACACCGCCGCCATGTCGTCCAATATCCTGTTTAAGCCGAACAGCACGCTGATCAGGCCGACAAACAGCAATACCGCCGCCAACACCAGCCACACTGCCGCGCGCAACACGTTTCCGGCCTGCTCGGCCAAATCCAGGTTCAACACCTGCAAGCGCAGCAGCAACAAATCAACGCCTTGGTTAAACAAGAATTTTCGTCTGCTCGATGTTCTGCCTGATGCCCATCTTCCACCCCTCGCACGGTAAGGACAGAAATGCCGTCTGAAAACTTTTCAGACGGCCTCTCGTCCCACATCATTAACGGCGGTTCAGCAATACGCCTACTACCAAGCCGGCCAGTGCGGCAAAACCCATTGCATAATAAGGTTTCTCGCGTACCGCTTCGTCTGCCCTGACGCGCACGGTGTTTAACCCGCTCCGCAGCTTCCTCTTCAAAGCGGTCGAAACATTCCTTACCGCGTTTGAAACGTTCGCCGGCTTCTTCGCCAAACTCCGCAAAACCGCTCTTTAGCCTGCCCCGCATGATATTTCACACGTTTGGCGGCCTCTTCTTCAAAACGGCCCAGTTTTTTTCCTTAGCTGCATCCAGCTTGACCCTGCAATTTCGCTTTTAGCTTCCTTCGCCTCTTTCGTTCCTTCTTCGACACTGTTGTCGTACAACTCCTGCACATCGTCCATCATAGAACGGATGTCCTGCAACAACGCATCCCGACGCGCTTCAAAAATCCTGTTTGCCCATAATTCTCTCCTAGATGTCCGGCCGTTACCATCGGCCATATTGATAAATACATTCACGAATGGTCAGTATAAGAATATCTCCAGCCGCCGACAAGCGTATTATCGAATTAAAAACATTTCGAAATTTTTATGAAAAACCGTCCGAAAAAGGTTTACACCTCCTTGCAGACGGCCTTACTCATTATAGATTAGCTCAAAACGTTTACGCCAAGCCTTTTGCTTTCAACACTTCCAGCATGGTGCTGCCCAATTCGGCGGGACTGCGGGTGTAGGCGATGCCGGCTTTTTCGAAAGCGGCGAATTTTTCTTCCGCAGTACCTTTACCGCCGGAGATAATCGCACCGGCGTGACCCATACGTTTGCCTTTAGGGAGCGGTCACACCAGCGATGTAACCGACAACGGGTTTGGTTACGTTGGATTGGATGTATTCGGCTGCTTCTTCTTCAGCAGTACCGCCGATTTCACCGATCATGATGATGGCGTCGGTATCGGGGTCTTCTTGGAAGAGTTTCAGTGCGTCGATTTGGTTCATGCCCGGAATCGGGTCGCCGCCGATACCGATACAGGTTGATTGACCCAAGCCCAGTTTGGTGGTTTGTGCCACGGCTTCGTAAGTCAATGTACCGGAACGGGAAATGATGCCGATGCGGCCGGGAGTGTGGATGTGGCCAGGCATAATGCCGATTTTGCACTCGCCCGGAGTAATCACGCCCGGGCAGTTAGGACCGACCAAACGTGTGCCGTTGCCGTTGGTTTCCAAGTAGCGTTTGGCTTTGAGCATGTCCAGAATCGGTACGCCTTCGGTAATCACAACGACCAAGCCTACGCCAGAATCAACGGCTTCAACGATAGAATCCAACACAAACGGAGCAGGGAACGTAAATTACGGATGCGTCCGCGCCGGTTTTCTTTAACCGCTTCTTTCATGGTGTTGAACACGGGCAGGTTCAGGTGGGTTTGACCGCCTTTGCCCGGGTCACGCCGCCGACGACTTTAGTGCCGTAAGCAGAGCTTGTTCGGAGTGGAAAAGTACCGTTTTTACCGGTGAAACCTTGAACCAATACTTTGGTGTCTTTATTAATCAATACGCTCATTCTTTCTCCTTAGGCGTTTACGGCTGCGACAATTTTTTCGGCTGCGTCATTCAGGCCGTCGGCGGAAGTCAGTTTCAGACCTGATTCGTTCAGGATTTTTCGCGCCGAGTTCGGCGTTGTTGCCTTCCAGACGGACAACGACAGGCACGTCAACGTTGATTTCTTTAACGGCTGCCACGATGGCTTCCGCAATCATGTCGCAACGTACGATACCGCCGAAGATGTTGATCAATACGCCTTTGACGGATTTGTCTTCGAGAATCAGTTTGAACGCTTCAACTACGCGCTCTTTAGTCGCGCCGCCGCCTACGTCGAGGAAGTTGGCAGGTTGGCCGCCTTTGAGTTTGATGATGTCCATGGTTGCCATCGCCAAACCCTGCGCCGTTCACCATACAGCCGATGTTGCCTTCCAAAGCAACGTAGTTCAGGGTCGAATTCGAGGCTTTCAGCTCGCGTTCGTTTTTCTTGGGATTTGTCGCGCAATTCGGCGATTTTCGGCAGGCGGTAGAGCGCGTTGCTGTCGATACCGATTTTGCCGTCCACGCAGGCCAGCGCGCCGTTTTCACGGACTGCCAGCGGGTTCACTTCAAACAGGGCGAAGTCGTTTTTCGACAAATGCTTTGTACGCGCCGGTCATCAGTTTGACGAATTCGTTGATTTGTTTTGTCTTTCAAGCCCAGTTGAATGCCACTTCACGCGCTTGGCAAGGTTGCAGACCTACCAACGGGTCAACGGTTACTTTGAAGATTTTTTTCAGGGGTTTCGGCGGCAACTTTTTCGATTTCCACACCGCCTTCGGTCGAAGCCATGAATGTGATGCGACGGGTAGAACGGTCAACCACCGCGCCCAAATACAGCTCGGTTTTGCACGGGGTACATGTCTTCGCAAACCAAAACGCTGTTGACCGGCTGACCGTTGGCATCGGTTTGATAAGTAACCAGATTGGTGCCAATCAGGCTTTCTGCCACTTCTTTGGCTTCTTCACGGCTTTTGACGACTTTTTACGCCGCCCGCTTTACCGCGTCCGCCTGCGTGGACTTGCGCTTTTGACGACGGCAAATTTGCCGCCCAGTTTGTCGTAAGCGGCTGCGGCTTCTTCGCCGTTGTGCGCCAAAAATACCGCCTTGCACGGGCAAGCCGTAGCCTGCCAGCAGTTCTTTAGCCTGATACTCGTGTAGATTCATGGATTTCTCCCTTTAGATTAGTGGAATGCCCTGAGACTGCCCATAAAATGACAACCCCGTGCGTTTCAGACGACCTTTCGGCGGTCGGAAAATCGTCGTTTCACTTGCTGAACGGCAACCACATCCGCGCAAGCAGATACATGATTGCGCCGCCGCCCCCGAGGATAAAAAGACGATACCTTTTTACGCGAATTCGGGCAGAGCAGGTAAACGGCAAGGCTGAAACTGATAAACAACAATGCCACGCGCCAAACCAATTCTTTGTCTTTGAAGCGGTTGAGCGTATAAGTTTCGGTCATCATCACATACATCTGCCACAACGCGGCCATACACATGCTGATGATGCCCATCGGTATAAACAGGATACCGATTACTTCTTTATTCATAATCAAATGCTGTCTGTGAATGTGTCGTCGATTATATATAGTGGTTCAAGTTTAAACCAGTACTGCGTTGCCTCGCCTTGCCGTACTATCTGTACTGTCTGCGGCTTCGTCGCCTTGTCCTGAATTTAAACTTAACCCACTATCGTAGATTCATAGAAAATGCTTAAATCGTCATTCCGACAAAGAGAACAATGGCAACTGATATGCCCTATTTTTCCCTCTATACCTATCGGAACATTGCTTCCGAACATTCATCTTTCGAAAAAGGTCGTCTGAAACTTTTTCAGACGACCTTTTATGCTTTTACTTGACCTCATCAGCCATGCAAAGCGCGCTTGTCGGCGGCCAGTGCGGCTTCGTGAACCACCCTCGGACAAGGTCGGGTGGGCATGGATGATGCGTGCGATGTCTTCGCTGCTGGCGAAGAATTCGAGCGCAGTGACGCCTTCAGTGACCAATTCGCTGACAACCGGGCCGATCATGTGTACGCCCAAGATGCGATCGGTTTTGGCATCCGCCAACACTTTGACCGTACCTTTTGCCTTACCCATTGCCCAACGCGCGGCCGTTTGCGCCGAAGCCGGAAGTACCTTTTTTGTATTCCACGCCTTCGGCTTTGAGCTGTTCTTCGGTTTTGCCGACCCAAGCGATTTCGGGGTCGGTGTAAATCACGAACGGTACGCTGTTGAAGTCGATATGCGGTTTCTGACCGGCGATGCGCTCGGCAACTGCCACGCCTTCATCGCTGGCTTTTGTGCGCCAGCATCGGGCCGCGAACCACGTCGCCGATTGCCCAGACATTGAGGCAGGGTTGGTGCGGCATTCGCCGTCCACCTTGATAAAGCCGCGCTCGTCTTTTTCCCAAGCCGACGGCTTCGGCGTTCAAGCCTTTGGTGTTCGGAATGCGGCCGATGGCGACGATAAGTTTGTCGAAGACTTCGGTTTTTGGCTTCGCCTGCGGCAGTTTGGTAGGCAACGGACACGCCTTTGCCTTCAGATTTGATGTCGCCGATTTTCACGCCCAGTTCGATGCTCAAGCCCCTGCTCTTTGGTGAAGTATTTGAAGGCTTCTTTTGGCGATTTGCTGGTCGGCGGCGGCAAGGAAGGTCGGCATGGCTTCAAGGATGGTTACTTGCGAACCGACGCGGTTCCATACCGAACCCATTTCCAAAACCAATCACGCCCGAACCGATGACGCCGAGTTTGGCAGGCACTTCGGTCAGGTTCAATGCACCTTCGTTGTCCAATACGTTTACATTGTCGATGGCAACCTGCGGCAGCGGACGCGGCACGGAACCGGTCGCTACGATGACGTGTTTGGCTTCGATAACGGTTTTTTCGCCTTTGTTATCGACTTCGATTTGGTAGGCATCGCCGTTTTTGCCGGCAAAGGAAGCCGTACCGAACAGGCTGGTTACTTTGTTTTTTTGGAACAGGAATTTCACGCCGCCGGTGAGCTTGGTTACGATAGCGTCTTTTGCGCGCAATCATTTTCGCCGCGTCAAATTTGATGTCGCCGACGCTGATGCCGTGTTCGGCAAAATCATGCTGCGCGGCGTGGAAATGTTCGCTGGATTGCAACAGGGCTTTGGAAGGAATGCAGCCGACGTTCAGGCAGGTACCGCTCAGCGCGGGCGCGTCGCCCTGCTTTGTTGACGCCCGCATCGACACAGGCGGTTTTGAAACCCAGTTGGGCGGCGCGGATGGCGGCAACATATCCGCCGGGCCCTGCGCCGATGACTACTACATCGTATTGAGACATGTGAAAAATCCTTTGTTTGACATTTTTGCCGCAGGAAAAACCTTTCAGCAGCGGTATAGTGGATTAACTTTAAACCAGTACAGCGTTGCCTCGCCTTGCCGTACTATCTGTACCGTCTGCGGCTTCGTCACCTTCTCCTGATTTAAAGTTCAGTTCATCCACTATATTTTGCATGAGAGGTCGTCTGAAAGCGCGGCTTCAACAAAATTAAAACTTATTCTGCCTTTTTCAAAATGCTAAGCCTCGCCCGTAGGCACGACCTTTTCAAATTTCAGCCCGATTGGTTCGGACGCATCAGCGGCGGCAGGAATGCGGGCTGTATTCCCTGACTTCCTGTCCGGTGAAATTATTGTAAACGCGGACGGTAGCGTGCGGATAACGTTTGCACAAAACACTGCGGGCGACGGGAATGCCTGCTTTGTTGCTGTCCATTTCAAAACGCTTGTTCAACATTCTGCCCCGCGCGTCGTAGGCGTTGACGGAATATTCCTTGCCTTCGAATGCGGCACACGCGCCAAGCAGGGAAACGACAGCCAAAAGCGGAAACAGGGAGATGGGTTTCATGGATACGCTCCTATGGATTTTCAAGCGTTTGCTTCTGCACGGAAAATGGCAGCAACAAACTTTCTCCCTTAGATTTCAAACATCCCGCCGTTTTCAGACGACCTTTTTCGTTTTAAGGCCGTCTGAAAAACCGATAGCAGCCCTGATTTCAAACTGCTTTGTTTTTATCCGCTTTATATCCCTTTGGCGGCGTTTACAGATCCAACAACAGGCGTGCCGGATCTTCCAGCGCGTCTTTGATGGCAACCAAAAGTCAGCACGGCTTCGCGGCCGTCGATGATGCGGTGGTCGTAAGAGAGTGCCAAATACATCATCGGACGGACGACGACTTGACCGTTTTCCACGACTGCGCGCTCTTTGGTCGCGTGCATACCCAAAATGGCGGATTGCGGCGGATTGATAATCGGGGTGGACATCATAGAACCGAATGTACCGCCGTTGGTGATGCTGAACGTACCGCCGGTCAAATCTTCCAGCGCGATTTTACCGTCTTTGGCTTTTTTGGCGTAATCGACGATGGCTTGTTCGATGTCGGCAATGCTCATTTGGTCGGCATCACGCAGAATCGGTACGACCAAACCGCGCGGGCTGCCGATGGCGATACCGATGTCGAAGTAACCGTGATAAACGATGTCGTTGCCGTCAACGGAAGCATTGACCACCGGATATTTTTTTCAGCGCGGCAACGGCTGCTTTGACGAAGAAAAGACATGAAACCGAGTTTGGTACCGTGTTCTTTCTCGAATTTTTCTTTGTATTTCGCACGCAAGTCCATGATGGGTTTCATGTTGACTTCGTTGAACGTAGTCAAAATCGCGTTTTCCTGTTGCGAAGCCAAGAGACGCTCGGCAACACGGGCGCGCAGACGGCTCATCGGAACGCGTTGTTCAGGACGTGCGCCCGCTAGAACAGGCGCAGGCGCGGCAGCTGGCGCAGCGGCTGGTTTGGCGGCGGCGTTTTGCACGTCTTCTTTCAAGACGCGACCGTCGCGACCGGAACCTTGCAGCGCGTTCACATCCACGCCGGTTTCGGCTGCCAGTTTGGCGGCGGCAGGCATGGCGGCATTGGTTTGCGCAGCGGCGGGAGCGGCTTCAGGCGCAGGCGCGGCGGCTGGGGTTTCAGCAGAAGCGGAAGCGGTTGCCGCGGTATCGATGCGTGCCAACACTTGCTCGGCGGCAACGGTTTCGCCGTTTTTGGGCGATGATTTCAACCAATCACGCCGGCTTGTGGAGAAGGTACTCCAAAACCACTTTGTCGGTTTCGATGTCAATCAGGATTTCGTCGCGCGCTACGGCTTCGCCGACTTTTTTCTTCCATTCCAAGAGCGTGCCTTCAGATACGCTTTCGGACAGCATGGGTACTTTTACATCAATAATCATTTTGTGTCTCCGGATGGTCGTTGTTTTTCAGACGACCTGTTGTGTGTTATCTCTTTTGTTTGGCGGGCGTTCCGTCAGAAGTGTTTCATTCGGAACGCCGCACCGTATTGCGTTACAGCGTCATTGCGTCTTCAACCAGTTGTTTCAGCTGGGCGACGTGTTTGCTCATATAGCTGACGGCTGGCGATGCGCTGCTCGGACGACCCGGCATAAGACAGTTTTTGGCTTTTCGCCGATAACGTCTTCCAAGCGGTGGCGGATTTGGTAGAACGCACCTTGGTTTTTCGGCTCTTCTTGTGCCCAAACCACGGATTTCGCGTTCGGATATTTCGCCAGTTCTGCACGCAACTCGTCGTATGGGAACGGATAAAGCTGCTCGACGCGGACGATGGCGACATCGTTTTCCAGTTTACGCTCGGCACGGCCTGCTTCAAATCGTAGTAAACCCGTCCGGCGCACAGAATCACGCGTTTCACGCTTTCATTGTTGCCACGCTTGGCGGTATCGCCGATAACGGGCGGAAGCGCGAACCTTCGGTAAAGTTTTTCCAACGGACTCATCGCGCCTTTGAAGCGCAACAGGCGTTTGGACATGAAAATCACCAGCGGTTTGCGGTACGAACCCAAGACTTGGCGTTGCAGCAGATGGAACATCTGCGACGCTTCAGACGGCATGATGACTTGCATATTGTGTTCGGAACAGAGCTGCAACCAGCGTTCTACGCGGCCGGAAGAATGCCCGGGCCCTGACCGTCATAGCCGTGCGGCAGAATGGTAGTCAGGCCGCACAAACGTCCCCACTTGGTTTCGCCGGACGACAGGAATTGGTCGATGGTTACTTGCGCGCCGTTGGCAAAGTCGCCGAACTGCGCTTCCCAAATGGTCAGTTTGTCGGGTGCTGAGCAGGCATAACCGTATTCGTATGCCATCACTGCTTCTTCATTCAGGATAGAATCGATGACGAGGAAGTCGGCGGCACTGTCGCCCATATTGCGCAGCGGCACATAGGCACCGTCGTCCCATTTTTTTCGCGGTTTTTGGTCGTGCAATACGGCATGGCGGTGCGAGAACGTACCGCGACCGGAATCTTCACCGGAGATGCGCACGCCATGACCTTTGGTCACCAAGTTGGCGTATGCGAGGGTTTCCGCCATACCCCAGTCAATCGGCTGACTGCCCGCAGCCATGCCTTTTCGCGCTTCGATCACGCGCTTCGCCGTCGGATGCAGGGAAAAGCCTTCGGGAACGGCGGTGAATTTTTCGGCAAGACGCTCGATGTCGGCGCAGGCAGGCCGGTTTCGACGCTTTCGCGCCAGTCCTTACCTTTGGTATTTGCTCCAATCCACTTGGGTATGCCGGGAAGCTGCTCAAAGTTGTCTGCTCGACATGTTCGCCTTTTGTCCAGCGCGTCGCGATAAGCCTGTACATAACCGTCTGCCTCCGCCTCGGTTACGATACCTTCCGCAACCAGTTTTTCAACATACAGTGCGCGCGTCCCCGGATGCTGCGATACTTTTTGTACATCATCGGCTGGGTCAATGTCGGGTCGTCGCCTTCGTTATGGCCCCATTTGCGGAAGCAGACCACATCGACCACAATGTCTTTATGGAATTTCTTACGGTAATCCAGCGCGGCCTGGATAGCAAAACATACGCGTTCAGGGTCGTCGCCGTTGACGTGGATAACCGGAGCGAAAACCATTTTTCGCCACGTCGGTGCAATGCACCGTCGAGCGTGTATCGCGCAGGTCGGATGTGGTAAAGCCGATTTGGTTGTTGATAACGATGTGAACCGTGCCGCCGGTGGTGTAGCCGCGTGTTTTTGGACAAATTGAACGTTGCCTGGTTGACACCCAGCCGACAAATGCAGAATCGCCGTGAATCAATCACGGGCAACACTTTGTCGCGGCCGTTCTCACCGTGGCGGCCCTGTTTTGGCGCGCGCCGAACCTTCGACTACAGGGATTGACGATTTCCAGATGGGACGGGTTGAACGCCAATGAAACGTGCATCGGGCCGTTCGGCGTAGCGACATCGGCACTAAAGCCCATATGGTATTTCACGTCGCCGCTGGGCAGCTTGATTTTCGGCGCGGCCTTCAAATTCGGCAAACAAATCGCCCGGCTTTTTGCCCAAGGAATTGACCAACACATTCAGACGGCCTCGGTGCGCCATACCGACGATAACCTCTTCCACACCGTCTTTACCCGCGTTCTGAATCAGGTAATTCAGCCCGACAATCACGCTCTCGCCGCCTTCGATACCGAAGCGTTTTTTTGGCCGACGTATTTGGTATGCAGGTAGCGTTCCAGCGTTTCGGAGGCGGTCAGTTCTTTCAGGATGCGGCGCTTCTGTTCGGCACTGTATTGCGGCGTAGAGAGGACGCTCTCAAAAATAATTGCGCAACCAACGGCGCTCTTCGGTATTCGGGATGTAGATGTATTCCAGTGCGAGATGGCCGCAATAAGTCTGTTTCAGATTGTTGACGATGTCAGACAGCGCCATTTTGTCGCGGCCGAAGAAATCGCCCCTCCCCATGCTGAACTGAACGGCCATGTCGGCATCGCTCAATCCGTGGAATTTGGGGTCGAGGGCTTCGATATTGCGCGGCGGCATACGTTTCAGCGGATCAGGCTGGGCGGCACCGGCACCTTGTATACGGTAAGCGGAAATCAAGCGCAATACGCCGACCTGTTTCCTCATCATCGTTTCGTCAATGCCACCCGCCGCTGCGGATTTGTGCTTGGTCAGATTGGCGAACGATTCGCGGATGGGGCCGTGGGCGACATCGACTGCAGGCTGCACCGGGCTGTTTCGACAAATCGCTGAAATACTGCTTCCATTTTTCATCTACGGAATCGGGATTTTCAAGGAATTGTTCGTACAGCTCTTCAATATAGGGAGCGTTTGAACCGAAAAGGTAAGAGAAATTGAGTTTGTCGTCCATCATGGCGTATGCTCTTTTCAATTAAGATGTGAATAAAGAGTAGAACTCCGTCTGTTTTCAGACGGCCTGCACGACCGCCCCGAACGATAGCATTCTACTCCCTTCCGGATGAAACTGCTTGTAGTATTTCGGCCCGACAAGGCTTTCAACGGTACAGGCGCACTTAACTTTTGTTTGATAATATCAAACAGCCCGACATCTTCCTTTCGTTACGATGGTCGGGCATTCGGATATCAGCGTTGCTCCGGCGGCACGAAATCGCGGCGCGGCGCACCGGTGTAAAGCTGACGCGGACGGCCGATTTTCAGCGAAGGATCGCCAATCATTTCATGCCAATGTGAAATCCAGCCCACGCTGCGCGCCAAAGCGAAAAATCACGGTAAACATCGAGGTCGGAATGCCGAGTGCGGACAATACGATACCGGAATAGAAATCCACATTCGGATACAGTTTGCGCTCAACGAAGAACGGATCTTTCAGTGCGATTTTTCCAGCTCCATCGCCAACTTGAATTTCGGATTATCTTCAAGGTTCAGCTCTTTCAGCACTTCATAACAGGTTTGGCGCATGATGCTGGCGCGCGGATCCATGTTGCGGTACACGCGGTGGCCGAAGCCCATCAGACGGTATTTGCGCTGCTTGACCCCTTCCATATATTCGGCAACATGCGACACGTCGCCGATTTCATCCAGCATCAGCAAAACAGCTTCGTTCGCCCCGCCGTGCGAAGCGCCCCTGCAGACAGGCGATACCCGCCGAAATACAGGCAACGGATTCGCGCCGGAAGAACCGGCCAGCCGCACGGTGGAAGTGGATGCGTTTTGTTCATGGTCGGCATGAAGGATAAAGATACGGTCGAGCGCGCGTGCCAATACGGGATTGGGTTTGTAGTCTTCGCACGGCGTCGCGAACATCATGTGCATGAAGTTTTCGGAATAAGAGAGGTTATTTCTCGGATAATTGAACGGCAAACCGTTGGAATAGCGGTAGCACATCGCCGCAATGGTCGGGATTTTGGAAATCAGGCGGTAAATCGCGATTTTGCGGTGTTCGGGATTAGTAATGTCCAGACTGTCCTGATAAAACGCGGACAGAGCACCGACCACACCCACCATCATCGCCATCGGATGCGCGTCGCGGCGGAAACCGCGGAAGAACCAAGTAAGCTGTTCGTGTACCATGGTGTGGTGGCGCACGGTACATTCAAATTCCGCTTTTTGCTTGGGCGTAGGCAGTTCGCCGTAAATCAACAGGTAGCAAACTTCCAGATAATCGGATTTTTCGGCAAGCTGTTCGATGGGATAACCACGGTAATACAGCAGCCCTTCGTCGCCATCGATATAAGTGATTTTTGATTCGCAACTGGCGGTAGACACAATCCCGGATCAAAGGCAAATAGTCCGGTGGACTTGGTCAATGACCGGATGTCGACGACATTGTGGCCCAAAAGTCGCGTCCAGTACCGGTAATTCTGTTTCGCAGCCGGAAACGGTCAAGGTTACTTTTGTTTTTCAGACATTTTAGATGACTCCTTTGTAAAGTAGCGGCCCGGCCGCCCGTTATTTTCGTTTTCAGACGGCCTCCATTGTCTCCGGAGATGCCCGTTGGATCATGACCGTCTTATTTTTCGAGCATCGGAACCCAAGTGCGCTTTGTCAATGGTACGGCTGCCGTTAATCAGGGACAAAAAGCTCTTGGTCCTGAAACGCCAATATCTCCACCAGACAGGTCAGCTCATCGTCGTTCAAATGCTCGAATTCTTTTTCCATAAACCCTGCCGAAAAATCAGATCTAACTCCAATAATCCCCGGCGGGTTTGAAAACGGATTTTCCGTTTGGCAATATCGTCAAAAACCATCATTTCTTAAACGGCCCGTTTTCAACATAATTTCTTTAATCTTACCGATGGCACGGGTCGGATTCAAGTGTTTAGGACAGACATCCACGCAGTTCATGATGGTATGGCAGCGGAACAGACGATACGGGTCGTTCAAATTGTCCAAACGCTCGTTGGTAATGGTATCGCGGCTGTCGGCAATGAAGCGGTAGGCGTTCAGCAAACCGGACGGACCGACGAATTTGTCGGGATTCCACCAGAACGACGGACAGGCAGTCGAACAGCAGGCGCACAAAATACATTCGTACAAGCCGTCCAACTCTTTTGCGTTCTTCCTGCGTTTGCAGGCGCTCTTTGTCGGCATCAATCGGAGTGTCGTTGACGACGTAAGGTTGATGGAGTGGTATTGTTTGAAGAACTGGGTCATGTCCACAATCAGGTCGCGGATGACAGGCAGACCGGGCAGCGGACGGATTTTCACAGGCTGTTTCAAACCGCGCAAATCGGTCAAACATGCCAAGCCGTTTTTGCCGTTGATGTTCATACCGTCCGAACCGCAAATACCTTCACGGCAGGAACGGCGGAAAGACAGGGGTATCGTCTTGCGCTTTTCAGGCGCACCAGCGCGTCAAAAGTTTGACATCGGTAGGTTCCAGTTCCAACTCGTAACGTTGCATATATGGTTTGGCATCAACGTCCGGATTGTAACGGTAAATTTCAAAACTCATTTTTTCCATGAGAAGTGTTCCTTTTCTCATAAACCGCCTGATGGTTTTATGTTATGGGTTCAGGCTGTTCAGTGTGGTGGTGTATTTGATTTTTCAGACGGCCTCTTAATGGTACGGAGAGGTCGTCTGAAAACGCATCAGTAAAACGCGCTTGGCCGGTTTGATGTATTCCACGCTCAAAGGCTTGGGTGTGAACCGGTTTGTAGGACAAGGTGTTGGTATTTGAAATGATACAGCGTATGTTTCATCCAGTTCTCGTCATCGCGCTCAGGATGGTCGTCCGAAGCGTGCGCGCCGCGCGATTCTTTACGATGCTTCGGCAGACACCAAAGTCGCTTTCGCTACTTCAATCAGATTATCCAATTCCAAAGCTTCGATACGCGCGGTATTCCACACTTTGCTCTTATCTTTGATTTCAGTACGTTTCCACGCTCGGCAATCGCCATGATTTCTCGAACGCCTTTTGCTCAGAATCTCATCGGTACGGAACACGCCGGCATGCAGTTGGACGGAGCGTTGCAGTTCGCGACGCAGCGCATCAACGTTTTTCGCCGCCGGTTTGGTTATCCAAGCGTTCGATACGTTGACGGGTCAGCTCGCCCGCATCGGCAGGCAGAGGTTTCAATCGCTTTGCTCTTTGATGAATTTAATCATACTGTCGCCGGCAGCTTTGCCGAACACCACCAAGTCAAGCAGGGAGTTGGTACCCAAACGGTTCGCACCGTGCACAGAAGCACAAGCGCACTCGCCCGCTGCGTACAAACCCTTCACCGGCACTTCATATTCGTCGCCTTGCGGGACAACGACCTCGCCGTGATAGTTGGTCGGAATACCGCCCATCATATAATGAGTAGTCGGCACGACAGGAATCGGGTCTTTAATCGGGTCGATACCGGCAAACTGAATGGAAATTTCACGGATGCCCGGCAGTTTTTCCATAATTTTTTTCGGCACCGATATGGTCGATTTTCAGCAATACATGGTCTTTTGTTTTTGCCGCAGCCGCGACCTTCGTAGATTTCCATCGCCATCGCACGGGAAACCACGTCGCGCGAAGCCAGTCTTTTACGGTCGGCGCATAGCGTTCCATAAAAGCGTTCGCCGTCGGCATTCAACAGAATACCGCCCTCACCGCGAACGCCTTCAGTAATCAACACGCCTGCACCTGCCACGCCGGTCGGGTGGAATTGCCAAAACTCCATATCTTCCAACGGAATACCCGCACGGGCGCAAATACCCAAACCATCGCCAGTGTTCATATAGGCATTGGTGGAAGACGCATAAATACGACCGCCGCCGCCGGTAGCAAACATCACGGCTTTTAGCATGGAAAAATATAAACTTCGCCGGTTTCCATTTCCACTGGCCGTAACACCAACCACATCGCCGTTTTCATCACGAATCAAATCTTGCGCTGTCCATTCCACAAAGAATTGCGTATTGGCACGGACGTTTTGTTGGTACAGCGTATGCAGCATCGCATGGCCGGTACGGTCGGCAACCGCGCAGGCACGTTCTACTGCACGTTTACCGTGTTCGGCAGTATGACCGCCGAAAGGACGCTGATAAATTTTGCCGCTTTCAACGCGGTCAAAAGGCATACCCATGTGTTCCAACTCAATTACCGCTTCAGGCGCGGCGCGACACATAAACTCAATCGCATCTTGGTCGCCCAGCCAGTCAGAACCTTTCACAGTATCGTACATATGCCAGTCCCAACGGTCCTCCCTGCACATTACCCAGAGAGGCAGAAATACCGCCCTGCGCTGCTACGGTATGCGAACGGGTCGGAAACACTTTAGATAAAACGGCACAATTCAGACCGGACTTGGATAATTGGAGGGCTGCGCGTAAACCTGCACCACCACCGCCGACAATCACGGCATCAAACTTGCGAACAGGAAAACCCATACTTACCCCCCAAATTACTTTTAATTGAATACACCAAGCAGCCGACCAGCCAAACGATGGTGGCAACCTGCAGAAAACAAACGCACGCCGAAGGGTTTGATATAGTCCATCCACAAATCGCGGATACCCACCCAAGCGTGCAAAAAAATACAGCGATAAAGCTGACCTGAGTGAACACTTTCACCCAAACTTGATCGAAAAATGCCTGCCATGCCGAATATTCTTTAGGCAGGGTAAACAGAATCACTAAAAGTGCAACGGTATAGATCAACATGATAACCGCAGTCGCACGCTGCATCGCCCAATCGCGCAAACCGTAATGCGCACCGGTCAATTTACGCTCTACCATAACAACGCTCCCAAAACGACGGTCAACACCAGCGCGGCAGCAAACACCAATTTGGCGGTATTGTGCGCAGTATTCAGCTCAAGGCCTTTGTGTGCATCCAAAAAAATAAAAACGGATACCGGCGAGAAAATGGTGCAGATAAGCCCATAACACGCCGATTAAAAATCAACTTAACCAAAGGATTGGAAACGATGGCACGGTAAGTTTCAAACGCTGACTCGCGGCTCAACGTACCGGACAGGAGATACAGCAAAACGGGAAGCATTACAAACAAAATGACACCGCTGATACGGTGCAGGATAGAAACAATTCCCGGTATCGGCAGACGGATATTCGGGATTTCAGAAAAACAGGGCGTGATTTGACAGGCATAGTCCGTTCCTCAGATTTTTTTCTTTTTCAAAACCGCTGCAACTCAAACTACATCAGGTTACACGAAACATAATTTACCCTGTTTTTAGCCGCATTTGAACAGAGCAATCTGTTAACAATCTCATGTTTTTACAAAAATACGACAAATTAAATCTATCGTATTAGCCCTGCCCTGCTTCGTATGACTGATTATTCGTACCTTTTTCAACCATACCGCCCCTTCTACCGATGTTGACCTGCTATCATTAATATAATCTGAATCATTCTCAAAAATAGATTCGGCGGGCATCTGTTTAGCCCGAAAATTCAAAAATACTTACATTTCTTTTTCAATCAACCATCCTATACTGTTTACGCTCCCCTGTACCACAACAAAGGATTCTGATGAATACGACACCTCCGGAAGAATACATCCCCAGCTTCCGTCGCAGGCAACCTCGACGAACCTGGGTTTTTAAGAAAATTAGCACGCTTTGCAGGCAGATTGGGGCAACCTGTCGTCCGTCAGCTTTTACGCGCTTTATTTTTCTTTTTCAAATCACCGTATACACCCAAACGTGCCAAGATGATTATTTTGGGCGCATTGGTATACTTTTTCAGCCCGATAGACAGCATACCCGATATGCTCGGCCCTCTGGGATTCAGCGACGATATTGCCGTGATTACCTTGGTATACAGCCAAGTGAAAGCATATCTTACGGAAGACATTCGTGAACGGGCCAGACAGGCGGCTGAAAACCTGTTCGGCAAGAAATCATGACGTACTGACACAAAATCAAAATCAAAGAGGCCGTCTGAATTTTTCAGACGGCCTCTGCCCTCTTTTAGTGGCACGACAATTTATTGCAACGGCGTCATGCTCATCACTTCCATCAGGAAGTTAGTAAACGCAGGATTGGACGGTTTGTTGGTCATGCTCTTCCAGCGCTGCTGCCAACCACGCAGGGCATTTTGAATATACAGCTTGGACTGGGAAGTCGAAATTTCGCCGCGCTGGCTGTCCACCGCCGAACGCAGATATACTTCATACATACTGTCGTCAACCGAGTTTCGGCCGACCAACTGGATGCGAAACGGTTTAAATACTGCGCGGCCTGCACTTTGGTCATTCTTTCCTCGCTGACCTGATAACTCAGGCGGGTCGCTTCATCGCGGATTTTGGAGACGTCGGACCAGTGGTTCGAAGCAAGATGGAAATTCGACTGGCCGGTTTTTGCCCACCGGTGTTTTTGACGCCGTATCGCCTTGTTTCACGTTAATGGGACGCACGGGCACTTCTTTCAAAGAGCAGGTAAACCGATTCGCAACCGGTAAGGGCGACAGTGATAAATAAGAGTGGGAGATATTTTTCATGGGCGTTATTATAATCGGATTCGGTTGATAATCAAAACGATGAAAATAACCGCTGCCTCAAAAAGGTCGGGCTGCAACACTATTTTCAGACGGCCTCGTATGCCGCACATTATAACCGATAACCGAAGCGCGTCATCATAAACTTTACTCATCAGGGATGCCAACTAAGTATTGACGAAACGTTTTTAATTCTGCCCCAACGCTTATAAAAAAGGCCGTCTGAAACGGCCCTTTTCAAACTACCCGACATGCAGTTACGCCAAATCGGCAACAACGGAGTAGAAAGATAACGTTCGCCGTGGAAGGAAATCAGGACGACGATCAGTTTTTCCTTCGTTTTTCCTGCTGCTTGGCTAACTGCAAGGCGCTCCACACGGCCGCCCCTGGAAGAAATACCGACCAAAATGCCTTCTTTCTCCGCCATGGCGCGGGCGGTTTCAAATGCGGCTTCGTTCGGAGCTTGGATAATGCTGTCGTAAATTTTTGTGTTCAGGATGCTCGGCACAAAACCTGCGCCCAGTCCCTGAATCGGATGCGGTCCCTTTTTCCGCCGCTCAATCGGAGAAGCCGCCGGCTCGACCGCTACGATTTGGACGGCGGGATTACGCTGTTTCAACACTTCGCCCACACCGGTAATCGTACCCGCCCGTACCGACGCCCGCCACGAAAAATATCGACTTTGCCGTCGGTATCGCGCCAAATTTCTTCGGCCGTGGTTTCGCGGTGGATTTGCGGGTTGGCTTCGTTATCGAACTGGCGCGGCATGAAATAGGTATCGGGATGCTCGTCAACCAAAGCCTGTGCTTTGGCAATCGCGCCGCCCATGCCTTCGGCGGCGGGTGTCAGAATCAGCCTCGGCACCAAATGCGCGCAACAGCATTTTTGCGTTCTTTACTCATACTCTCCGGCATGGTAATCGCCAATTTGTAGCTGCGGGCGGCGCATACCATCGCCAAACCGATACCGGTATTGCCGCTGGTTGCCTCTACAATTACGGTATCTTTTGTGGATTTTTCCTGCTTTTCCGCCCGCCTCAATCATCGATTCGGCGATACGGTCTTTCACACTGCTGCCCGGATTGAAAAATTCCAATTTGACGTAGCGATTGGCTTTCAACCTTTGGTCAGATTGTTCAATCTGACCAAAGGCGTGTTGCTCGATTAATTTCTGTGATACTGTTTGCAATCTTCATAATCCTGTTCCTGAGTAAAAAAACGAGACGGCATTATCTTAATCCGAGGCCGTCTGAAAAACCAATAGCTATTGTTTCTTTCTTTATAACCATTCGTTAATAGTGCCCCTTCCAGCATCATCGCCACTACGGTAACCATCTGGAAAAACCAAGGCCAGAAACAATCCGGCTGAAGCTGCTTCGCACTGAATAAAGCAAGCTTCCTGTTTCGCAACCGCTTTCCTGTGCAGGTAAAACACCATCATGATAACCGCCTGCATCACAAACCAGTTTGACGGTTTCAAAGCTATACAGATTGAACAGGGACACTGCCGCAAAAGTACTCACCCCGCCCGGATAGTGGTACCACACTGCGGCCGCAAGAATCAGGAAAGCCAAAGTCATGACCGCATTGCTGACAGCAAACAAACCCAACCAGATATGACTGCAATCAGCCTGCCACAACTGAGGTTCCGGCTGACGTTTCCAATGATCGACGAAGAAAAACAGGCTGGCTGCAGTGATATAAAAGATGGGGGAAAAACAGCGGCCCCAGATGGGTAATCCCCAAATGCCCGGCAAAAGCTGCGCGCGCGATCATGCCGCACCCCAACCATAACAGCACACTGCCCCAAAACCATTGGAACATCCCCGCGCGGAAAGCTGCAATCAGAAAGACGGCTGCATAAACCACAGCCGCCGCTAAATCAAAACCCATATCTGCCTTTTAATAATATCAATATTGCAGTTCGCCTTCAAACACCGTTTCTGCCGGACCAGTCATCATCACGCCGCCTTCAGGCGCCCAACTGATAAACAAATCCCCTCCGGGCAGCATCACTTTGACGGATTCGCCCGCATCCAGCAATCCCAGGCGGACGCCGGCCACCACAGCCGCACACGCGCCCGTACCGCAGGCCTGGGTCTCCCCGGTGCCGCGCTCGTAAACACGCAACCGTACCTCTCGGCGGTTGATTATCTGCATAAATCCTACGTTGACCCGTTCGGGAAACTGCTCGTGGGATTCAATGGCCTCGCCCCACTGCCCCACAGGTGCAGTTTCCGTATCTTCCACGATAATCACGGCATGCGGGTTGCCCATATTCACACAACTTACCGGCACCGACTCCAAACCGACCAAAATAATATGGGTCAGCGCATCGGAATCCTCCCCCGAATCGGGTACGAACGGTATTTCAGACGGCATGAACCGCGGCTGGCCCATATTGACCGTTACCAGGCCGTTCTCCAGCAAACGGGGCACAATCACGCCGCCTGCCGTTTCCACCAAAATTTCCTTCTTATCGGTCAATCCCTTATCGGTAACGAAACGTACGAAACAGCGCGCCCCGTTGCCGCATTGTCCGACCTCTCCGCCGTCGGCATTAAAAATCCGGTAACGGAAATCCACCACTCGAAGAAGGCCTCTCCACCAGCAAAAGCTGGTCGAAGCCCTACGCCTCTGAAGCGGTCCGACCACGCCGACAACGGCGCTTCTTTCGGCTCGAACGTCTGATTGATGCCGTCGATTACCATAAAAATCATTGCCCAAACCGTGCATTTTGGTAAATTTCAAGGTTTTCGCTGCCATTCCTCAAATCTGCAGCAACCATGCGGAAACCGTATGCGGCAGGTATTGCAGACCTGCTGCGTGATGCTGCGATTCTACACCATATCGCATACCGGTTGGCTGCTTCCCGTTTTAACGGCGCACCACAAATATCGGATTACGGCCGGCAACCTTCCGAAACGAAAAATCTTCAAGCGGACTGGTGTACTGTGGCAATAATAAAACAATCGGTGCATAAAAGAGACAAACGGTATTTTATGAAAATAAAATAATATACCGTCAAACCGCGTTTTTACCCGACATCCCTCCGCCATATCACAATTAAATTCCAACATCATGTTTTTAATATAATTTGAAACGTTTGACACATCGAGAAATTATATTCCGATTTGATTCGTATAGTTGAAACTCTGCCTATTTTGTCAACAATTAGAGTATCAGCTATTAAAAATAAAACCGTTCATCGCATTTTTCGTGCATTTTATCTATTGCACTCCGGCTCATAAAAATGCAAAATGCATTCATCAAAAACAAGGAAATCTTGTTTGACGGGCCCCAAAAGCCCGAATAAAAACTCATTATAAAAAAATAATGAATCCGATATTTTAAACAAAATTACGACAAACGTAACAACTCATAAGGACCATCATCATGAATATCCGCTGCACTTTTAACCGCCCTCGCCGCTTTTGCCGTACTGGCTGCTTCCCAAAGCGTTATGGCCAACGGAATTTCCTTCTACCAAAAGGCTTCTGAAGCGCAAGCCCCGATTACCGGCAAAGTGGCGATGCGTCTGACCATCGGCACCGACGGCGACATCAGCAATGTGCGCGTCGTGCGCAGCAGCGGTTCGCTCAGCATCGACAACAGCGCGGTCCAATGGCTGGAAGCACAGAAAATGACACCCGTATTCGTTAACGGGCAAGCACAGGAATTCAGTCTGGTGAAAGAAATCAAATTCTCCGAAACCGGCAAAATCAACCAAGCCAGCTTTAAAAATAACTCTCCGCACCTCTCCCTGAAAAAGGCGCTCTCCGCAAGGAAAAGCGCCTTTTACCTGTTCGGTTAGGGCCGTCTGAAAACCGTCCTGCCTCCCCACGGCGGGTTTTTTACGATACAATACGCCGTCTGAAAACACAGTACAAACCTGATTCAACAATATGTCCCTTTTAAAAAAACTTGCTCGTTATCCCCTTTCTGATTCTGCTGACCGCAGGCATCCTGACTGCCTGCAACCGACAGTCCGCCCGCCGGACAATAACGCTGCAAGGCGAAACGATGGGCACGACCTACACCGTCAAATATCTTTCAGACGGCCTCAAAGACCTCCTTCCCCTGAAAAAGTCAAATCCCAACTGGACCTTCTTCTGAAGAGGTCAACCGGCAGATGTCCACCTACCGCGAAGATTCGGAAATCAGCCGTTTCAACAAAATGCGCGAAACCGGCAAGCCTATGCCTATTGCCGCCGATTTTTGCAGCCGTAACCGCCGAAGCCGTCCGCCTGAACAAAAGCAACACACGGCGCATTGGACGTAACGGTCGGCCCTGCTGGTCAACCTTGGGGCTTCGGACCGACAAACAACTTACTTACACCCCTTCCGCCGAAGAAATCAAACGGGCGTCGGATGTTGTGGGCATCGACAAAATTTCGCTGTCGCACAACAACGGTTCCGCCACACTGGCCAAAAGCCGTCCCGAAGTGTATCTGGACTTATCCTCCATCGCCAAAGGTTTCGGCGTGGACAAGCTCGCGCTTTATCTGGAAAGCCTGGGAATACGCGATTATCTGGTGGAAATCGGCGGCGAGCTACGCGGCAAGGGGCTTAACGCACAGGGCGAACCGTGGCGCATCGGCATCGAACAGCCGCAGTTGCTGCAAGGCGGCGGCAGTACGCAGATTATCGTGCCATTGGACAACCGTGCGCTGGCCACCTCGGCGACTACCGCAATTTTCACACCGACAAGCAGGGCAAGCGTCTGTCGCACATTATCAATCCGCAAAAAATGGAACCCATCAGCCATAATCTGGCCTCCATCAGCGTGGTGGCGGATACCGCAATGACCGCCGACGGCCTTCTACCGGGCCTGTTCGTCCCTAGGCGAAGAAAAAGCCCCTCGCCCCTTGCCGAACAGCAGGGTTTGGCAGTATTCTTAATCATCAGGACACGCGACGGCTACCGCACGGAAATGTCGTCTAAATTCAAACAACTTATCCGCTAAAAAGCGATACCGCCTATGTACACCATCCTACTTACCTTCGGCTTTTTCCTGCTGATTATCCTCGGCATGTCGGTCGGCTATATTTTCTCCAAACGCACCATCAAAGGAAGCTGCGGCGGCATTTCGTCGCTGGGCATGAAAAAGTGTGCGACTGCGAAACACCCTGCGACACGCTGCAAAAACGGCTGGACAAACAAAACGCCGCAAAAGCATCAGCGTTGACCGTTAACCGGTCTGCGTCCGCCGGATATTAGGGCCGTCTGAAAATATTTTTTTCAGACGGCCTCATTGTCAAATAAATATGTAGAGTATTTAAGCAAACAAAGTTAATGATAATTATTACAGAAGAAAAACACAAAAATAAGGAACAAACTTTGTAAGAAAACACTCCGACTTAGTGCGTTTTTCCACAAAAGTTATGGAATCAAACTCATATTTTTGTATTTAATTAATAAAGAGTTTACTCATGCAAACATTAACTGCAACTGGATTTAGTACACGTGAATTGTCTATGGCGGAACTGGATTTGGTTTCCGACGGTTTGGAATTGAAATAAGGTAGATTGGGGTGAGGCTGCCGCACAAGGTGGCGTAGGAACATTAGGGGCGGAATAGCCGGTGCCGGTGGAAAGCCCTGTTGGCGTAGGGATTTGGCGCTGCGCTGCCGGTGGATTTATAGCCAGATTCGAGGCTCAGTTATCAACGATGCCTGGTGAAACTACACATTAGTTATCGAGGATTGCAAGACGGCTTTGCTTGAAACAAAAGCCGTCTTGCAATCCCGTCATCTCAACTTCACATTATGAGAAAACCATTATGAAAAATTTATGTTGATCTCCGGAGCGATATTTTTATACATGCTGATATTTTCTTATTTTTCATCTACCATGAAATCGGTGAAGCCTTCAAATTCACCGTTATTTCGACGCTGATTTTTGTACCGATCAATTTTTATTAAACAAATTTTTTTAATAAAAAAATTCTTTTGAGACTTACCAAACCAGCCCGCTTTCCCAACCGCTAAAACTTAATTCCGATTCGGCCAGAAATCTTGTCTTCCGCTTCCTCGGCCGCTTCATATGCTTCATTATTTTCTGCACCAGCGGATGACGGACGACGTCTTCGCTGGTGAAGGTGTGGAAATACAGTCCTTCTACATCGCGCAGTTTTTCGCGGGCGTCTTTTCAGGCCGGATTTGACGTTGCGCGGGAGGTCGATTTGGCTGATGTCGCCGGTGATGACGGCTTTTGCGCCGAAGCCGATGCGGGTCAGAAACATTTTCATCTGTTCGGGCGTGGTGTTTTGCGCTTCGTCCAGAATCACATACGCCCCGTTGAGCGTGCGGCCGCGCATGTAGGCGAGCGGGGCAATTTCGATAAGGCCTTTTTCCATCAGTTTGGTCACGCGGTCGAAGCCCATCAGGTCGTAGAGCGCGTCGTAGAGCGGACGCAGGTAGGGTCGACTTTTTGCGCCAAATCGCCGGGCAGAAAGCCGAGTTTTTCGCCTGCTTCGACGGCGGGGCGGACGAGGACGATGCGTTCGATTTGGTGTTTTTCCATGGCATCGACGGCGGCGGCGACGGCGAGATAGGTTTTACCGGTACCGGCGGGCCCCAGCCCGAAGACGACGTCGTGGTTCAACAGCGCGCGGATGTAGCCGTTTTGGCGCGGGTGCGTCCGCCTATGCTGCCGCGTTTGGTGCGGAAATAATATTGTTGATCGTGATGTTTTTCTTCGTGTTTCTCGTCGGCGGTTTTGGCTTCGACGGCGGCAAGGCGGATGGCGTTATCGTCCAAATCGCCTTGTTCGGCGGCTTCGGTGAGCGAGAGCAAGGCGCGGCGGCCGGCGTGGGCGAGTTCGCCCATGAAGGTGAAGTATTCGAAGCGGCGGCTGATTTGGATGTCGAGGGCTTTGCCCAAGGCTTCAAGGTTGCTGTCGAGTGCGCCGCAGAGGCGTTGTAGGACGGTGTTGTCGATGTCTTCAAGTTGCAGGTGGACGGTATGGGTCATATAGATCGGTTTTCCGTGTTGGATGGATTATATAAAAGGTATTCTAGTCTTTTCTGAATCTGAGGATAAAACCCCTTCATATCAAGCAGCAGTTTGAGGCCGTCTGAAAATTTCAGACGGCCTTTTGTCTCAACCGCAAAGCAATCTGCCTGAAATATTTGCTGTCGCCTCCGCTCCGACCTTTGCCCATTCAGCAGGAAAATGCAAAAGATTGACAAACCTATATCATTAAATCATTAAATTGCGCACAAAAACGGCAATAATCTGTTTCAGAAAACCTGTTTTCATTATTGACATGACAAAACTTGCAAACCATGTTTAATTATTTTATAAATATAAATCATTACTATTTAGTTTAAACCAAAAACAGAAATATCATGAAGTCAGAAGCTGTTGCTTGTGCGTTGGTTGCGCTGTGTTCCCAATAATCCGTATGCGTCGGACAAGCCGAACTAAAAGCCGTTACCGCCGACCGCAAACGCGCGGTGATCAGATTTTTCCGTAAAAAAATCCGTCATTAATCGGATTGTTAAACGCGAATCCTTCAAGGCCGTCTGAAACCCTCAAAAGGAAATTCCATGAAACCCAAACACCTCGTTCTTGCCGCCCTCATCGCCCCCTTACGGCCGCCGCCCACGCGCAGCGCATCGTCGTGCTGACGCCCGATACGGCGGACATCGTCGCCGCACTCGGTTCGCTGGACGAAATCGTCGGCCGCGACCAGACCGTGCAAAACCCCTGTCCTGCAAAGCAAACCCAGCATCGGCATCCACCGCCGCCTGACCGTCGAGCCTATTATCGCCGCCAAGCCCGACATCGCCATCGGTTCGTGGATGGCGCAGCCTGCCGACATTTTTCACCCGCCTGAAAACAGCCGGTATCAACGCCGTCAACGTCGCGCCCGACGACAGCATCGCTGCCTACCCGCAAAGCATCCGCCGCATCGGGCAGCTCATAGGCAAAAGCGCGCTGGCGGACAAAATCGCCTCGAAATGGCAGTCAGACATGAAACAGCAGCCCGCCAACGGCAAACGCTACCTGTTCAGCTACGACGGCCGCATCGTTTCGGGTAAAAAAACACCGCCGCCGACGAAATCATCCGCCGCGCCGGCGGCATCAACGCCGCAGCCGCCATCGACGGCCTCAAGCCGATGACGCGCGAGGCATGGATAGCGGCCAAACCCGATATCATCGTCATCGCCGACCACAACACCGCCATGATAGGCAGTGCCGAGCATTCGCCGCCCGCCCCGAAATCGCAGGCTCGCCCGCCGCGAAAAACGGCAAGATTTATTTGTGGAAGGCCAACGATATGTTCCGCTACGGATTGGATACGCCGCAAGTGGTGCAGCGTTTGAACGGGCTGGCGAAATAGGCCGCGGTTTTTCAGACGACCCTATGTTTCAACCCGAACACCTCATTCCCCGCCGCCGTCATTCCCGCGCAGGCGGGATTCCATCGTAAAACTTGATAACCTTTATTTGAAAAACAGTTTCTGAATTTCAAAAATGGATTCTCGCCTGCGCGGAATGACGGTTTATAGGTTTCAGACGACCCTTCGGAGATGATGGCCGGTAAACTTCAGTTGTTTGCTTCACGGTTTTGCCGTTTTAAATTTTAACTTTATTGAAACTGACGCTTTCAGACGACCCTCAAAGGCCGACTGAAAGCAGAACGCCCCGACATGGTAAACCCATGAAACTGCCCACTTTCCTCATCTGTCTCGCCCCTCACCGCCGCCGCCGTTTATTTCTGCGGCGGCATCGGTTTCGGTGCGTGGGAATCACCGTTTGCCATGGACGAAACCGTCCGCCAAATCCGCCTGCCGCGCATCTACACCGCGCTTTTTGGTCGGCGCGGGTTTGTCCGCTTCGGGGCGGCGTTGCAGGCCCTGTTTGAGAATCCGCTCGCCGACCCCAGCCTGATCGGCACTTCGGGCGGTGCGGCATTGGGCGTGATTGCCCTGCTGGCGGCAGGCGGCGGTGCCGTCGGCGTACCGGCAGCGGCCTTTATCGGCGCGCTGGGCGTGTGCCTGCTGATTTTGGCGGCGCACAAGCTGCTCGGCGGCGGCACTTTGGGGCTGCTGGTGTTGGGTTTTTGTGTTGAGCGCGTTTTTCCGGCGCGGTGGTCAGCATGATCCTGTTTCTTTCAGACGACCTGGTGTTGCGCAGTGCGACCACTGGCTTTCGGGCAGTTTGCCGAAGCGGGCTTTACCTCGCCGTCGGCGGCGCTGGCGGTGATGCTGCCGGGCTTCCTGCTCCTGCTTTCCGCAGGCCGCCGCCTCGATGTGCTGATGACGGGTGAGGATACCGCCGCCAGCATGGGCGTGTCGGTCGGTGCACTGCGCGTGCAAACCGTTATCGGCGCGGCCTTGATGACGGGTGCGGCGGTGTCGCTATCCGGCATCATCGGTTTTCTCGGCATGATGGTGCCCAACGTGCCTCGCAGGCGGTCGGCGGCAGCCGCCGCAAACTCACCGCCCTGTCTGCCTGGCTGGGCGCGGTGTTTCTGATGATGGTGGACGGTGCGGCGCGCTGGTTTACCTATCCCGTCGACCCGCCCGTCGGCATCGTTATCGCCCCTAATCGGCGGACCGTTTTTATGTATTTGTTTACTAGCCTTTGAGAGGCAGTTAATGCCTGTTCAGGCCGTCTGAAAACCCATTGCCCGTATCTTTCATTGCCATGCAAACCCGTATTTCGAATCCGTAATCTTCTCCGTCTGCATCAAAGGCAAAACCCCTGCTTGAAATCGACGCGCTCGATATTCCTGCGGGCAGCACCGCCGTTATCGGCCCCAACGGCGCAGGCAAATCCACTTTGCTGAGGGCCTTAATCGGACAGGCGGGACAAGGGAAATTACGCTTTGGGGCGAAGCCGCCGCGCCGCAAATCCGCGCAGGCAAAGCGGCGTGGGTCGGGCAGCACGGCCGTTACAACATGCCCATGACCGTGCGCGAATACATCGCTCTGGCGGCGTTCGTGCAGAAAGGCCGTCTGAATCACGAATGGGCGGACGAACTTTTAAACTATTTCGATTTGGCGGCGCTGGCGGAAAAACGCATCGGCAGGCTTTCCGGCGGCGAACAGCAACGCGCCAACATCATCCGCGCCCTGCTGCAAAACGCCCCGTCCTGCTTTTTGGACGAACCGTGCAACCACCTCGACATCCGCCACCAACACCGCCTGATGCAGTATCTCGTCCGCCACAAAAGCCGCGCCTCATCCGTGATGGTGCTGCACGACCTCAACCTTGCCGCCCGTTATGCCGAACATATTGTCCTGATGGATAAAGGGAAAATCATCGCTGCCGGCGATGCGGCAGCCGTCATGCGGCCAGACTTTGCTCGAAGCGGTTTACGGCTGGCCGATACGCCGCTGCCAAGACGAAGAAGGGATTTATTTCAGAAGCTGAGGCCGTCTGAAAATCGGTTTCATAGTTACCCGTCGGCCCAGGCAACCTTCCGCGCTTCTTTCCTTGACCTTTCAAAATTAGTTATTTACTCTATTAAGGTGAACAATAATCGTTTTTAATTGCTTATGACCCAGCAGATTGTTTGGACACCGCGCCAATCCGCGCTCAAAAGCCTTTCCCGAACGGCAGGCGTTGATGCCGATATGGGGCGGCATACCGATTCCCCGTCCGCAATGGCAAAAATATCTGGCGGCAGAAGCTCCCCCATGCCGCCGATTCCGACGCGCTTGCTCTATCTCGCACATCCCCTTCTGCGCTAACCACTGCGTGTTCTGCGGCTTCTACCGCAACGCGTGGAAAGAGAGTTACAGCAGCGTTTACACCGACAAAATCATCGAAGAAATGGCGGCGGAAGCCGAAATCCGCCAAGGCAACGGCAAAAATCCGCGCGGTCTATTTCGGCGGCGGCACGCCCACCGCGCTGCAAACCCAAGACCCAGCCAGACTCATCCGCGCCTGTTACCAATACCTGCCGATTGCCGACGATTGCGAGTTCACCATCGAAGGCCGCATGAGCCATTTCAACATAGAAAAAGCCCAAGCCTGCATCGAAGCGGGTGCCAACCGCATTTCCATCGGCGTGCAAAACCTTCGACACCGCCATCCGCCGCCGCCTCGGCCGCAAACACGGCGGCGACGAAGCCTTTGCCTATCTGGAAAAACTGTGTGAAATCAATGCCGTCATCGTTGTCGATTTGATGTTCGGCCCTGCCCAACCAAACCGACGCCGTCTGGCAAAACGACCTTGAACGCGCCACCGCCCTGCCTTTGTCCGGACTCGACACCTACGCCTTCAATCTCTATCCCATGCTGCCCATCAACCGCATGGTGGAGAAAGGCGCATTTCCCGCCCCGCCCGGTTTCGACGTTCAGGCAGACCAATACGCCTACGCAGTCGAAACGCTGGCGCAAAAAGGCTGGAACCAAGTCAGCAACAGCCATTTCGCCTATCCCGGCCGCGGCGAACGCAACCGCTACAACACCCTGGTCAAAATCAATATCCCCTGCTGGGCGTTCGGCTCCGGCGCAGGCGGCAACTTCGGCGGCTTCAGCTATCAGGTGCAGGGCGATTTGGACAGCTACCTCGCCACGCCGACAGGGCGAAAAACATCGCCTTCATGAGCGGCCACAGCCCGAACAAAACCTTGCTCGGACAAGTGCAGCACGACATGGAAACAGGCCGTCTGAATCCCTCGCTGTTTGACGGCAACGCCGCCGCGCAGAAACTAATTGCCCAATGGCAGGCAATGCAACTCTTTGAAGAACAAGGTTCAGACGGCCTCATCCGCCTGAACACCAGCGGCCGCTACTGGTCGCCCACCCTCATCCGCAAACTCATGCTCACCCTCCCGACCCAAGAAAAGGATCAAACCATGCAAAAACTTTCATCCGAACAACAAATCATGTTGCGCCAATCATTGGAAAAATCCCGGCCAAGTGCTCGAAATGCTCGCCGCGCAAAACCAATGCAGCTTTGAAGACGTCATCCGCTGCCTCGCCCGAAAACTGCATCCGCTAAACCGAAGGCAGCCGCATCGTCGAAATCTCCAGCTGTTGCCGCCTGGGGACGAAGCTGTCACCTTCATCGCCCACACCCCCGACGCCATCGTCGAAGTAACCGGCAAATTACCTGGCGGCAAAGTCGGTCGCGGCTTCTACAACTCGACCACCCCGAAACCGACGGCGGCGTACACGGTCATATCTATTACGAAAACTGCGCCGCCATCTACCTTTTAGAACGCCCGTTTATGGGCAAAGACACCTGCTCGCTCAACTTCATCAACCGCAACGGCGGCGCCATGATCAAAATCTTCGTCGGCCGCGACGAAGCAGGCGAACTCAAACAGCATCAAATCGAAGCCATGAGAAAACTGTTTGAGGCGGCTTAAACAGGTTTGAGGCGGCTTTAAACAGGTTTCAGACGACCTCTGCCTGAAAAACTGATAAAAATTGCCGCATTCCTGCACAAACGAAATCATCTTTCGGCATCGTAAATAGCCGATGAAATTCGACAGGTTGCCTGCAAGATTGGTGTTTGTCACTAAAGTAAGCTTGCGCTTACCGCCCTCTCCTAACCCTCTCCCACGGGGAGAGGGGACTGAGGATACTGAGATTCCAACCATTTTGGGCTTCTCTGCCACTTGAGTTTCCCTGCTACCCATCCCCTCTCCCCGTGGGAGAGGGTTGAGAGAGGGCAAAGCACAAAACCAGTGGGAGTCAAATCCGCGGGCAAAGCCCACGCTACGGCTGTTGTTATAAAAACCCGCTTTACCCGTTTCAGACGACCTCAGCTCTACCGCAAAAGAAAACCAAAAAGAAGTAGCGTGGGCTATGCCCACGACCACACAACATCAAAACACAACAAGGTCGTCTGAAAATCAACCAGCCCACCCCAAACCATCCAACAAAGGAGACTCCCATGCAACTCATCTTCGGTGCCAACGGCCCGTCCGGCCGCGCATTTATCCGCACACTCACCCATCCCGCCGACACCGTCGCCGTAAGAAAAGCCGTCTGAAGATTCGTTCTTCAGCGAACAACATTCAGACGACCACCGCCGACGCGCGCTGATGCCGACGCGCTCGACAAAGTATTCGCACAATACCGCCCCGACAGCGTCATCAGCTTCGTCGGCGGCAAAAACGAACAAGGCATACGCAGCGACGCACTGGGCAACATCAACATCATCGCCGCCGCCCAAGCCGCCAACCCGCAAGCCCGTTTCATCCTGATTACCAGCATGGGCTGCGGCGAACAATGCGGACATGATGAGCGAACCCTTCAAACAAGCCCTCGGCGAAAGCCGTCCGCGCCAAAACCGAAGCCGAAATCTCACCTCAAACAAAAGCAGCCTGAACTGGACCATCCTGCGCCCCTGCGGCCTCGCCGACGGCGACGACGACAGCCACAACCTGACCCTGCAACCCTGAAGGCATCCCCCAAAAATACATGACTCGGAACGGACTCGCTGCCGCCGTTTCCGCCATCATCCGCAACCCCGACAGCATCGGTAAGGTTTACACCATCGGCGCAGGCGGCTGACACGTTATTTCTTCGAGCAGGCCGTCTGAAAAGTTTTTCAGACGGCCTGCTTGTCCTTCATACCGCTTATCGGTTTTTAATACCGAAAAATCTTTTTAATTTAAGCCATATATCCGAATAGCAAAACAATTAGAATTTTTCATGCGAAAATCTTTTGTAAAAAGTTTCAAGCAGTGAAACAAAATCCATCATCTTCCGTCAAATAATCAAACAATAATCAATATTATTCAAAATAATTTAACTCGAATCACATTCAAACTGCTTCTTAATTTTCTCTGTACCCGCCAATCACGACAAACGGGTGAAACAACAAAACAATATTTTTGGAGTCACTTAATGAGAAACAACCGACTGAAAACCATCGCGGCCTGCCTGAGCGTGCTCGGCCTCTGCCCTTCCCTCCTTGCCGCCGACAATGCCGACGCCTCCGCCGAAGGAGCCGCCACCCAAAACCGTTACGCTCAATCCGATTACGGTAAAAGGCAGACACAAAGACGAACGCGGCAAGGACCGCGTCTATACCCGCGAAATCGTCAACCTCTACAAAGGCAAGGAAGAGGTCGAAACCTTCAAAGGCAACACCGTGTCCGACCTCTTCAGCGGCCTGCCCGGAGTCTACAGCGGCGAAGCGCGCAACAGCGGTGCGCTCGACCCCAATATCCGCGGCGTGCGGGGGCAGGGGCGCATCCCCGTTACCATCGACGGCACCGAGCAGGCGATTACCGTCTGGCGCGGCATGTTCGGCGCAAACAACCGCAACTATGTCGATCCCAATATCATCAGCAGCGTGTATGTGGAAAAAGGCCCGTCGTTCAACCGCGAGGTCAAAAGCGGCATCGGCGGTTCGGTGGCGCTGAAAAACTCTCGAAGCCGACGACATCGTGCCCGAAGGTCAGAAATACGGCGTGGAAATCAAGGCGGAAACCAGCAACAATTCCATCAAGCCGCGCAAAGCCACCTATGCCGAAAACATGGATTACCGTACCTTGGAGAATCCTTTAAATGTAATGGGCGGATACTGGCGGTTTTATGCCGACGATTCCGACAGACTGACCCGCTTCGGCGGCAAGCATAAAATTTTCGGAAGACAAGGCCTACCGCATCGCAGCCGCGACCAAACAGGAAAATTTCGATGCCATACTCACCCTATGCCTACCGCAACAAAGGGCAATTACTTTTTCAGGCAAAAAGGCGCGCACCGTTACGGTTATTATTCTGCCGACAATGCCGAGAACCCTCCGCAGACTGAACGAACGGGAATAAAGGAACTCAGCCCCGAAGCCCCATTATCGGCCTCTTCTATACGCCGGGGGCGAGGTGTGCCAATACTCGCTGGAAACCGAATCCTGGCTGGGAAAAACCACCTTCCGCCTGCCGAACAACCAGAGCATCAAACTCGGCCTGCGCCATACGCATTCCACCTTCGGCGAGGTCATGCCACTCGCGTATCCTCAGCGGCGGCGGTTTCCAAAGGTGAAAACGCCAATTCTCGAAATAAAAATCGCCGAATGGCCGCAGGCGTGGGTCAAGCAGCGCCTACAATATCGACTATTCGTGGAAGCCCGAGGCAGCCGCTGGATTGACTTCAACGCCCTCGTTGTGGACCACACGTACCCGCTCCAAAACCAATTCCTCCGGCGGCGTTCCCGGCGATATTGCTTGGACCGACGTGGGATGGAGATGCGGCCGCCGACGACTGGATTCAAGGCCTTCGCAAAGGCCCGGTTTGGACGAAGGCCTGCCGAATACCGACGGCCGCTTCAATACCCGCCAGGCGCAGGCGCTCTACGCCACCAACAACCGCAACGGCTTCAATTTCTCCAACCGCATGAAGCTGCGCGACAATCTCGAGCTGACAGTATTGGGCGACTTTCAGAACGAAAAACTGGCAACGCATAACGAATTTGCCGATTTATATGGCAACCGCTACAAAAAGGAATTTGATCAAAACTCGATCTATCCCAGTTCATTTCTTGATACTATCACCTACCCGCGCAACGGCAGGCGGCGCGAATACAACCTCGGCTTCACTTTCCGCTTCGAACCGCGCCCGTGGCTGACGCTGACCGCAGGCGCGCGCTATACCAACTTCTCCTGCAAGACGACAGTGTCAGAAAATTCTTAGACAACGGCGGGGAATTGGAAGCCCACAGGGGCTTCGATATACCGCCGAGTTGTGGCAACGAAAAAGGATTACGAAGCTCTACCAAAAATTCAATGCCTGCATCATATTGCCTGCATGCGAACCGACACAAGACATGTTGGATGCGTCTGCTAAAATCAATCCCGTAGGATCTGACGGTATACTACCAGTGTATATTAATCGAGCGCGTTTCGATTGGACCAAAGACCAATACGGCAAACTGAATATGGCCGACCATCCGGTATTGAACAATCCCAAAGTGCTGACCCGTGTCGAAAAACCCCGTCTCATAATCCGGCTGATCCCAGCAGCCCGCGTTTTGTAAACAAATTCCAAAACCTTAAAGCCGAAAACTGCAAGTGACTACTCTTATAAAAGCGCGCTGACACCGGCGCAGAAGCAGCAGGCGCTGAAGCAGAAAGGCAGCGGCTGGGCGCCCGCCGCTTCGGTAACCTTCAATCTGACCGACTATGCCCGCGCCTACCTGCGCTATACCCAAACCCTGCGTTTTTCCCCAGCATTTTCGAGGGTACCGTAGGGTGTTCCCATCAGCCCGCAGCTCAACACCACTTCGGTAAACCGCTATGGCTACCAATGGAAACCCGAACGCGCAAAAATTTCGAGGTCGGCTATATCCACGACCTGACCGGAATGTTCCCGAAAAATGCGCAAGGCCGATTTCCGCATCAACTATTTCCGCAACACCACCAAAAAAACATCATCGACCGCAACGACCAGCTTGAATTCGAACAATTCGACAAGCAGATACGTTCTGGTGCGGAATTGTCCGCCCGCTTCGATACCGGCAAGGTGTACGGCAGCCTCGGCCTCATCCGCACCATCCGCAACGACGTCTGCGACGAAGGTGCCGCATTCACTGACCAATTACAGTCAACCGTGCTGAGATTGCATGTTCAAAGCAGCGGCAGCAAACCGCTGCTGCGCGCGCCGACCTGTTTTCCCGGCGGAATGAAAATCGATGGTTACCTGTCGTCCGCGATGCAGCCGCGCTGGTCGGTCGATGCCGAGTTGGGCGCACGTTTCCTGAAAAACAAACTGGATGTCGGCACCCGCTTCCACTGGCACAGCGACGTCTATAAAACCCGCGTAGATTCATGGCGCGGCTTTGAACGGGCGGTTAACGACCACTACGCCACCGCTGTGGACGAAGTCAAAGGTTATACTGACGGCATAGAAGATATGCGTTGGACCGCCACGGCCGTCGTCGATGCCTCATCTGCGCTACCGCATCAACAAAAACATTACCGCTGAGCTGGTGGGCACCAACCCTGACCAACCGCTACTATATGGACCCGTTCAGCCGCTCCTTCATGCCCGCACCGGGCAGAACGGTCAGGATAGGGATTACCGGCAAATTCTGATTAACCGCCCATCATCATCAGGCCGTCTGAAAAATACCGCCGCATCAAAGCAGCCGGAAGATTTTTCAGACGGCCTCTTCCTCAGACGGCCTTCTCCGCCTTTTTCAAACCCACCCATTATTTCCTTTGACAAAACCGCCCTTCCCACTACCCCGCCATTTTCCGCACAACGGCAATCCGAACCTGCCATCACCTCGACAACAAAACCCGTCATTCCCACACAAGCAGGAATGGCGGGCGGGAAACAAAGCAGATTTATCCGTGCCGGTCGGCATTACATATTTATGTAACCGCTATAAAAATTATTTTTAGTTATATTTGATTAATACAAAAGTTAATAGATAAAAATATATTTAACAAAGAAGATAATTAAAATTATTTTTATTTGCATTAGTTGTAATCAGGCGTATAGTTCTATATTACCTTCTGAATGCATTAAAGACCGCTTATCCGAATCCGGTCCGATTGAAAACTGGCCTTTTGTAAATCTTCGGAAGGCTTTTTGTAAACACCATATTTAGGAGATTTAATCATGACACACGCTAAACTTTTTGATGGCCTTGGCCGCCGTGTTTGCCGCATCTTTCCGCCCAAGCTCAAATCCGCACTTTTACTTCCGGTACGCAGATAGGGCAACGGTTACAAACAACGGACTCCGCGTCATATCGAATTGGGAATAGAAGGAGAAGGTAATTACAGAGGCAAGGCTGCTATCAATGTTGTTGACCCTAGTCTGAAAAATCAAAGGAAAAAGGTAGCTAATAACAATCCCACTCCGTTCGCCAAAGTAGATTCTATCGGAACAAGGCCATTTATCCGCCATTTGGCCAACGGCATTGTTATAGGACAGAAACGGCGTTATCGTTGCCCGTATGTACCGTATGAGTGGTCCTGCTTGGGAACGTGCCCTACAACAGCAAATATGGAAAATGCCCGACCACTCTCATTTGGGCCGTATGACTTATGGTAAAGTCGGCAATCTGGATGTGTATTTCGGCGAATGGGCGGATGTAAAGCGGGAGCCGGTGCGGGTACTGTCGGTACCAATACTCCGTGTTCTACAACGGTACGGGTAAAACTACCAGAATGCCGACCAGCGGCAAGGCTACCTATGCCGTTAAAGGTATCAACAATTACGTCAACCAAAAACTCGCCCATCATGATCGGCACGCTGACCGCCGATTTCGGCGCCAAGAAATTGAACGGTACGATTGCCAAAACAGGTTTGAGCGTTGCGATCAACAATGCCACCATCAATACCGCCCAAGCCTCGTTTGACGGTGCTGCCAAAGCCAACGGCGTAATCGGCAAAACCTCACGGTAACTTCTATGGCAACAATGCCGCCGCGCTGGCCGGGGTAGCTGATTTTAACAATCCCAAACTCAATACTGCCTTCGGCGGCACCCAGACGCTAAAGCAGGCTGATTGGAAAAAGCGATGATTATCCGTCGGGCGGAAGCCCCGCTTTCCCGATTCGGTTTCAGACGGCCTTTAAAACGAATTTTTCAAAAATATTCAGCTACATTAAAGAGGTTGATTATGAAACATACCGAACTTCTGCTGATAGCGGCGGCCGTGTTTGCCGTCGCTGCCGCGCAGGCACAGCCCTGGTCTTTTGTATCTGGCACTCAAGCGGGCGCAACGGTTACGGACGGCAGGCAACCGCGCTATATCAGGCTCGGAACCGAATCGTCAGGCTGGTACGGAAACAGGGCCTCCGTTCATATTGCTTATTCCAATCTGCTGACTTATAAAGGAAAAAGGCTGTACCACACCCATAAAAATTCGACTTCGTTCGCCCGCTTTGACGAAATCGGCAGATTACCGCTTATCCGCCGGTTATTCGACGGTATCGTCAACCGTGATGATAACGGCGTAACCGTTACCCGCCTTTACCGTATGTACAGCCCGATTTACAGATATGTCCCCGGCGGGTACCCAACGATTATTCCAACCTGGGCCGTAGTGTCTTTTGCCAGGGGTCGGCAACGCGGACGTGTATTTCGGCGATTGGGCGGACGTGCAGCCGGGTGCGCGGCGGCGGAACGGCCGGAACCAATTATTCCGTGTTCTACAACGGTACGGGCAAAACCGCAAAAATGCCGACCGGCGGCACCGCCGTTTACTCGGTCAAAGGCATCAATCATTATGTCGACGCCAATACCCCCTGCTGAGCGGCGATCTGAAAGCGGACTTCGCTAAGAAAAAGGCTGAACGGCACGATTAAACGCCCCGGCCTGAGCGTTACCGTCGACAATGCCGTTATCAACACCGCGAACGCTTCGTTCGGCGGCAGGGCTACGGCCAACGATGTAAGCGGTACGACCCGCGGCAATTTCCCTACGGCAACGATGCCGCCGCGCTGGCTGGTGTCGCCGAGTTCGCCCTGAAATCCGAATCTCAATACTGCTTTCGGCGGTACGAAAAAAATAATAATTGAAAACCCGAATGTCTGCCGGCCCGCTTCAGAGGCCGTCTGAAAACCCAATCCCACCACACCAAAAAGGAGTAATCTAAATGAAACGCCTGCTTATCCTGCCCGTTTTTCTGAGCCTGCTGCTCCCACGCGTTTGCCGACGACAGGGAAGACCGCTCATGCAGCTCAAACAGGGGACGGAACTCCGCCGCGCGCAGCAGGAAAAGGAACGAAGCGGACAATACGGCGATTGAGTTCGGCGCGGGAGAAATGCAGGACGGCGAAGATTTGGCGTTGTCGCTGATGAAGGCGGTCAACGCAAAACGAGGAAGAAACGGCGCGGCTGTTGGACATTTACCGCCGTCAGGATGATTCCGACCCCGATATAGTGCTGTTTGCCGAGGCCAATCAGGCGGTGTTCCGCGACGATTTGAAGGCAGCGCTGGCGAAATACCGCGAGCTTTACCGCAAAAATCCCGAATTTCTGCGCGGCCGCCTGGATTTGGCGCGGCTGCTGTTTATAGACAAACAAAAATAAAGAATCGGCGGCATTGTTTGACGGCATCGATATTCCCGAAGTGCCCGCCGTCAATGAGAAAATCAAAGTGTTTGCCGACGCTTTGAAGAAACGCGATGCGTGGAGCGGTTCGGTTTCGTTCGGCGCGGGTTACGACACCAACTTAAACCAGTCGTCGGGCGCGACGGTTGTCCGCAATCAGACAAGCTGCGGTTTTCGATTCGAACGGGCAGCCGATTCTGGACGGCGACGGAATGCTGTCCTGCCGCAACGAACGGCTTGACGCCTACGCGCCCGATGCGTTGAAAAACCGGATGTGGGTATATGAAGCCAACTTAAGCAGACGCATTTTCGCTCAACGGCCACCACGGCCTGCAACTGGGCGGCTACGCATGGGGCCGGCTCTATCCCGGCAACAAGGAATACGGCGAACACAATATCAACGTCAGCCCCGCTTACAGTTTTCAGAGCAAAGACCATTCCTTCAGTATCGGCCCGCAGGTGCAATACGAATGGTCGGGCGGCAAACTGCGCGACAGCAGTGCCGGCATCAGCACGGCATACAGCCGCACCTTTTCCGACCAGCCTCGCTGGGCGTGCAGCTCGACCACAAATACGACCGCTACCGCGGTGAATTAAAACATTTCAACGGCCCGCAGACGCTTCTGTTCACCACCGCCATCTACGCCCCTGCCGAAAGACTGGCTGGTATTCGGCGGCTACGACTACCTGCACAAAAACAGCCGCGAAAAAGTGGATTCCTACCGCCGGCACGGCCTGCGCGCAGGTGTCAACAAACGTTTTGAATCCGGCATCGACGCCACCTTTCAGGCAATCTGGCGCAAAACAGCCTATCAGGACTACCATGCCTGGCTGGAAACCCGCCGCCGTGATTTCGAACGCACCTACCAGGTGGACATCAAATTCGACCGCCCTTTCCTCCGCGGCTTCGTACTCGTCCTCACCGTAAAAACACACCGACAACAAAAGCTCGTCCTGGCTGAACCGCTACAAGCGCAACGAATACATGTTTAAAGTGGAATACGGATTCTGAAGTCGTTTTTTATCGGGTTTCCTGTGAAGATTTGAATACCGGCAAACCCTCAAATTAAAACACGCTTGCGGAAGGCTTATTAATTATAAAAGGCCGTCTGAAACAATTTTTCAGACGGCCTTTGAATATGTTTCGAATCAATGCCTAAAATGGCGGACACCCGTTACTACCATGGCAATGCCGTGTTCGTCTGCCGCGTCGAAAACTTCCTGATCGCGCATCGAGCCTGCGGGGTGGATGATGGCTTTGATGCCCTGTTCGGCGATGACGTCCACGCCGTCTCGGAAGGGAAGAAGGCATCAGAGGCGGCACACGCGCCGTTTAAGTCCAAAACCTGCGTCCTGCGCTTTACGGGCGGCGATGCGGGTGCTGTCCACACGGCTCATTTGACCGGCGCCGATGCCGTAGGTTTGACCGCCTTTGCCGAACACGATGGCATTGGATTTGACGTATTTTGCGACGTTCCAAACAAACAGCAAATCGTTCCATTCCTGCTCGGTCGGTTGGCGTTTGGAGACGACTTTCAAATCGGCGCGGCTGATGCGGTGGATGTCGGGCGTTTGTACCAGCAGCCCGCCGCCGACGCGTTTGAGTTCGAAGCGGTTCGCACCTGCTTCCAAAGGCACTTCCAATACGCGCACGTTTTTTTCTTGGCGGCGGCGATTTCAAAGGGCTTCGGCGGTGAACTTCGGCGCCATCAAGACTTCCATAAATTGGTTGTCGGTAATCTGTTTCACGGTTGCGCCGTCCACTTCGCGGTTGAAGGCGATGATGCCGCCGAACGCGCTGGTGGTGTCGGTGGCGTAGGCGAGTTTGTAGGCGGTCAATGTATCGGCTGCAACGGCAACGCCGCACGGGTTAGCGTGTTTCACAATCACGCAGGCGGGCGCGTCGAAGGATTTGACGGCTTCCCAAGCGGCATCGGCATCGGCGATGTTGTTGTACGACAATTCTTTGCCTTGCAGTTGTTTGTAGGCGGCGAGGCTGCCTGCGGCGGGGTACACATCGCGGTAGAACGCGGCGCGCTGGTGCGGGTTTTCGCCGTAGCGCATGTCTTGCACTTTAATCCAGCTTTGGTTGAACTGGCTTGGGAATTCGCCGATTTCGGGCGTGCCGCTCAAGACGTCGTCTGAAAGTGAGGTCAGGTAGTTGGAAATCATGCCGTCGTATTGGGCGGTGTGGCTGAACGCTTTGCGCGACAAGTTGAAGCGGGTTTTGTCGCTCAACGCGCCGCCGTTGGCTTCCATTTCGGCGGCGATGGCGGGGAAGTCGGCGGTGTCGGTAACGATGGCGACGTGTTTCCAGTTTTTCGCGGCGGAGCGCACCATGGTCGGGCCGCCGATGTCGATGTTTTCAATCGCGTCTTCCAGCGTGCAGTTTGGTTTAGCGATGGTGGCGGCGAAGGGGTAAAGGTTGACGCACACGAGGTCGATGTTGCCGATGCCGTGCTCTTCCATCTTGGCGACGTGTTCGCCCAAAATCGCGCCGCCCCAAAATACCGCCGTGGATTTTTCGGATGCAGCGTTTTCACGCGGCCGTCGAGCATTTCGGGGAAAACCGGTATAGTCGGCGACTTCAATCACGGGAACGCCCGCACCGGCAAGCAGCTTCGCCGTGCCGCCGGTGGAGAGGATTTCGACACCGAGTTTGTGCAGGGTTTGGGCAAATTCGACTGCGCCGTTTTTTTGTCGGACAGGCTGATCAGGGGCGCGTTTGATGGAAGGCATGGGGATTTCCCTTTTTGAAGGTTGAACCGGTGTTTTTGCAAAGATATTAATTAAATTTTCAAGGCGTCATTATCCGCTATTTTCGGCTTTTTGGCAGTAGGTTTTTGGAAAAATTGTTGACAATCCTTTGAATAAGGCCGTCTGAAAACCGGTTTTCAGACGGCCTTATTTACCTGTTTTTCAGAACCTTAGGCAGCAGTGCCGCTGCGAATGCCGCCGCGACGACAATCATCATCCCTGCTCCCGACACGGCGGAAATGCGTTCGCCGAGGATAACGACCGCCAATAGGATGCCGAACACCGGTTCCAGCGTGGTCAGCAGGCCGGAGAGGTTGGCGGGAACGCGGCTCATGCCTTTGTTCCACAGCCAATAGGCAAACCAACCGCAACCGACGCCGAGGTACAGCAGCGCGATGCCGCCCGGCCAGTTCCAGTTGATTTGATAGCTGTCGGCCAGCAGCAGTGAAAACGGCAGGCACATAACGGCGGAAACGGCCAGCGACATGGAGGTAAACGCCGGCGCGCCGATGTCGGCAATCAGTTTTCTGCGTCGGGCGGGTGATGCTGCAAAACACGATGCCGGCGATGAAAAATCATCAGGCAGCCCCTGAATGCCGATATTGCCACCGCCGTGTCCTCCGGCAATCATAACGGCGACGCCGGCAAAGGCGGCCAGCCCGCACAGCCAGTGATACCATTCGGCCCGGTCGCGGAAGAAAAATGACCGATAAACACCATCAGCAGCGGTTCCAGCCCGATAACGGTTTCCGCGCTGGCGGCGGAGGTGTATTTCAGGCCGATGAAGTGCAGCATCAGCACCACCACATAATTGAGAAACGACAGCCACAGCAACGGCTTCCATTTGTTTTTCGGAATTTTGTCGAGATAGCGGCGGCAGACGGGCAGTACGATGAACACGGAAATCAGCAGCCGCGCCTGCACCATCAGTGCCGCATCGAGCATGGTGTAAGCAAATTTGGCGGCGATAAACGAGCTGCTCCAAATCAGCAGCGAGAGAATCTGGTAGAACATGGTTTCCCTTTATTTTATTGCCTTTTCCAACCGTCCCGCCGCTGCCACCGCACCGGTCAGGCAAAGGCACAGCGGCATCAGCAGCGCGACGGGCGCGCGGGTCAATTCCAGCACGAACACGACGGCGGTCAGCGGCATTTTCAGCGACACGCCCAGAAACACCGCCGCGCCGACCACGGCCGCGCTTTCAGACGGCATGGCGGGTAAAAGGCATTCCACAACGCCGCACTTGCGAAGGAAAGCGTGCCGCCGAGCATCATCGAAGGCGTAATCAGCCCGCCGTATGCGCCGGCCGCCAGCGCCAGCAACACCGCCAGCCATTTCAGCACCGCCAGTTGCAGGCTGTCCTGCCAGCCGATTAGGCCGCCGAACACCAGTTGGTTGCCCGCTTTGCCGTTGCCCAGAATATCGGGGCTGTACATCGCCAGCAGGCCGATGGCGGCGAACGCCGCTACCGCCAGCGGTACAATGCGCCGGTCGCCGCGCGCCAGCAGCGGAAACGGGGCGGTCGTGCGCCGGAACAGCACCGCCGCCGCAGCAACAACGGCCCGGCTACCGCCGACCACCACAGCAGCGGCCGGTCAATCTGCAAGCCGACGCTGTATTGCTGCATGTCGCCCAGCCCCATTCTGGACACTGCGGTTGCCAGCACCGAACAGAACAGCGCCGCCGTTACCGCCTGCCGCGTCCACACGCCGAGCATCGTTTCCAGAATAAACAGCGTGGCGGCCAGCGGCACAGTGTATACCGCCGCCAAGCCCGCGCCGGAAGCGCAGGCAATCAGCAGCCGCGCGCCGTCCTCGTCCAAACCGAGCCGCCTAACCCACAACGAGGCGAACGCCGCCGTCATTTCGCGCGGCGCCACTTCCCGCCCCAACGGCGAACCCAGTCCGACGGTTACGATTTGCAACAGCGCATGGCCGACGGTAGCGGCAAACGGTAACCCTTCCAGCGGTTTTGGCCAACGAAGCCTTGATACCGACCAGCGGTTTGCCGTACCGCTTCAGCAGCCACCAGCCGCCGCCCGCGGCAACACCGCACGAGAGCAGCGCGTAAAACCGCCGCAGCGGGGCGGCCGCCTCACGCCTTCGCGGAACGATTGATGTCCGCCGTCCAAAGCATAACCGTAGGCGTGATGTTGTACGAAAATGCAGCAATTCCGTCAGCACGATGCCGACCAGCCCGCCGGTTATGCCGACCATCGTCAGCGCAAGCCACAGTTTGGTTCGGTTGTTCATTGAAAATCCTTCGACGCCCCACCCGCATGTATCCGGCCGCAAAAAGCAATCAGGCCGTCTGAAACGGTCGGTTTTCAGACGGCCTGTCGTGTCTTTTTAATTTTCCAGCAACCCGTGCTGCACCAGTTTCTTCCGCAGCGTGTTGCGGTTCAACTCAATACGGCGGCGGCTTTCGACTGGTTGCCGCCGCATTCCTCCATAACACAGCCGAGCAGCGGTTTTTCGACTTGGTTGAGCACCATTTCATAAACCGCACACGGCGTTTCCCCGTTCAAATCCTTAAAGTATTGCTTCAGGTTCTGTTCGATACATTGCGCGATGTCTATTTTTGTTTCATTTTATCTTCCCTTTCCAAAATCGATTGCCATATCCGTTTTCAGACGGCCTCAGCTTCCGCTCATCACTTTCACGCCCAACAACGCCAGCGCGCCGCCGCAAAACCCCTGTCTATCCAGTGGCCGAAACGCGAGAACCGCCTGCTCACGGCGGGAAACGGACAGCATCAGCGCCACCAGTGCGAACCAGATAAAAATCATCAGCGTCATCCACGCGCCGTAAACCGCCATCTGCTACATCGGGGTCGCAGGCGACAACACCACGGTAAACAGCGACAGCATATACACCACCGCCTTCGGGTTCAGCACGTTGCACAACACGCCGCGCCACACGGTTTTGCCAACCGGTTTGCGCGCGGCTTTCTCCGCTCTGATTTCCAACACATCGCCGCCGGCTTTGGCGCGGATGCCCTTATAGCCGATATAGACCAGATACAGGCCGCCGATGATTTTAACCGCCGTCAGCAACGGCGCGGACTGCGCGACCAGCGTAACCAGTCCGAATACCGAATAAACGATGTGCACGCCGAAACCGAGCGCGATACCCAGCGCGGTCAGCAGCCCCGCCGCCCTGCCGCGGCCCAGCGACTGCTGCGAAACCAACACGAAATCGGGGCTGGCGACATGCAGGCGAGAAATGCACGCCGGTGATAATCCAAAAACCATGCCAAAAGTCCATTGCGTTTCCTTTTCCGACCCGTCTCCGCAGAAACAGCGTTTTCAGACGGCCTCAGCGGTAGTCGCACGCCCAAGCGTCGGTCAGTTCGGGCAGCCTGTCCAGATAGGCGGCCACCGCGTCATATTGCGCCGCCGCGGCGTCCAGACGGTTGATTTCCCGACGCGCCGCTTCGCCTTCGGGCATGGAATCCAGATACCAGCCTATGTGTTTGCGCGCAATCCTCGCTCCGGCGGCGGCACCGTAAAAATCGTGCATGGCGCGGACGTGCGCCAACACGGTTTCGCCGCACTCCCGCAGGCTCAGGGCTTCGGGCAGCACGCCGTGTCGGGCGTAATGGGCCAAATCGCGGAAAAAGCCACGGCCGGCCCTGTGCGCCGCGCCCTATCATCACGCCGTCGGCGCCGGTTTGCCGCAATACGGCGGCGGCTTTCTGCGGCGAAGTGATGTCGCCGTTGACCCCAGACGGGGATATTCAGACGGCCTTTGGCTTCGGCGATTAATTCGTAACTCGCTTCGCCTTTGTACATCTGGGTGCGCGTGCGGCCGTGGATGGCGATGGCGGCGATGCCCGACTCTTCGGCGATGCGGGCGACGGTGAGGATGTTTTTATGGTCGTCGTGCCAGCCCAGACGGGTTTTGAGGGTAACGGGAACGCCCGCCGCACCGACGACGGCTTCAAGTATGGCGGCCACCAGCGGTTCGTTTTGCATCAGCGCGCTGCCCGCTTGGACGTTGCAGACTTTTTGGCGGGGCAGCCCATATTGATGTCGATAAGCTGCGCGCCGAGGGCGACGTTGTATACGGCCGCTTCCGCCATCTGCCGCGGGTCGCTGCCCGCAATCTGCACCGCCGCCACGCCTTCTTCGCCGCCGAAATCGCTGCGGTGCAGGGGTTTTTGGCGGTGTTTCTGAACGCGGGGTCGCTGTGCAGCATTTCGCCGACCGCCCAGCCTGCGCCGAACGCGCGGCACAGTCTGCGGAACGGCTTGTCGGTAATGCCCGCCATCGGTGCGAGCGCGATGGGGGTGTCGATTGTGTATGCGCCGATTTGCATGGAAGTTCCGCCGCCGGTAAAGGATGGAAATTGTACAATTTTTTTAAGCAGGTTTTTCCAACGCCTTTTACACCGCCGTCCGGCATTTCTTTTTCGGCGCCTGCAAAGAAACAGGCCGTCTGAAACCGGCCGAAACGGCGTTTCAGACGGCCTCCTGCCGCCAAGGATACCCGATTCAGACAAACAGCGTCATCAACGCCTGCACCGCTATCTGAACCGCCGCCACCATCGGCATGATGAGTTTGCCGAGCAGGCCGGTGAACAACAGAATCAGGATAATCCATGTACCGTAAGGCTCGATTTTGCGAAACTGCATAGACTGCTTGGCGGGCAGGAAGGTATCGATGATGATGCCGCCGTCCCACGGCAGGATCGGAATCAGGTTGAGCGCGAACAGAACGGCGTTAATCAGGATGCCGTAACCGGCCATCTGCACCAGCGGCGACTGGAAGTTTTCGGGCACATAGATTGCCGATACGATGACCAGTCCCCAGAAAAACGCCATCAGCAGGTTGGCCAGCGGTCCCGATACGGCAATCCAGCGCCATGCGCGGCGCGGGTCGCGGAAATTGCGCGAGTCGATGGGAATCGGCCGCGCCCAGCCGAACAGGAACGGCGCCGACAGCATCAGGCAAAACAGCGGCACGAGCACCGTACCTATCGGGTCGATATGCGGCAGCGGGTTGAGCGTCAGCCGCCCGTATTGTTCGGCGGTGTGGTCGCCCCAACGGCGGGCGGTATAGCCGCGCACGACTTCGCGCACGGTAAGCGCCAGCAGCACCGGCAGCACCGCCAGTAAAAATACGCCTAAATCAAAGTTGCGAAACATGGTTTTCCTTAAAAAGGCCGTCTGAAAAGACAAAAACAAGGCGACAGCATATCAGAGGATGAAACGGTTTTGTCGAAAAATCCGTGTGCGGATTTTACCGTCGGCCGCTCTCAAATGCCGCCGAAAAAAACCGAAAGGCCGTCTGAAAAACCCCGTTTCAGACGGCCTTTGCCCGTTTGACCCTACTCAGGCTTTTTCGCCAGCATGGTAACGAATTTGAACTGAATCGGGTTGCCCGCCTCGTCGCGCGCATGCATCGAGCCGAGTTCTTCCTTGTATTCGACCAGTTGCCAATCCTGATAATAGCCGCGCAGTTCGCCTTCGCCGAATTTGAACGGGAACGGCATCGGGCAGGGGAAATCCGCGGTGTCCACCGCCGACACAATCAGATTGTAACCACCCGGATTGGTATGCGCCTGCATGTCGGCGATAATCTGCGGCACAGACTGCGGCCGGAGGAACATAAACACCACCGTCGCCACGATATAGTCGAAATCGTCCTGCAAATGCGCCGCATTCAAATCATATTCGAACGCCCGCACCGGCAAGCCTTCCGCCCGCGCCAGCTCCGCCACGTTCTGCACCGCGTGCGGATTGTTGTCGACGGCGGTTACGTCAAAACCCTTCAAGGCGAGAAACAGCGCGTTCCCTGCCCTGACCGCAGCCCATGTCCAACGCCTTGCCCGCAGGCACGATGCCTTCCGCCGCACGCACGGCGGAATGGGTAGCGCTCATGCCGTATTTTTGCTGAAATAATCGTCCGCCGTGCAGTAAAACTCAAGCTGCATTTCCAAATCGTCGCTCAGCGGTTCGATTTTGTGCCACTGCTGCGGCGCTATCATCCACGCGCCGCCTTCGGGCGACAGTTCGTATTCTTCCTGCACCGCGCCCTCTTCGTCCAATTCGTAAAATTTCAGACGGCCCCTCGTTACCGTAATGTGCCCCAAAGTACCCTCGGCGGTATTGTGTTTTCGACAAAAACGCTTCCGGCACCGTGTCTTTTCGTCCATTTCGGCATCTGCTTGTAAAAGGTACAACTCCTGTCGGCCCATATGTTTCTCCCTTTCGTCCAAAGAACATTCATATTATAGGCGTGTCCGGCGGGACGCAATATTTCAGACGGCCCGTATGTTATGATGGCGCCTGCGCAACCACGGGAAAAACATGGACAAAAACCGTTTACCTCTACACCGACGGCGCCTGCAAAGGCAATCCGGGCGCGGGCGGCTGGGGCGTTTTGCTGCGTTACGGCACGCATGAAAAAAAGAACTGTTCGGCGGCGAAGCGGAAACCACCAACAACCGCATGGAGCTGACCGCCGTCATCGAAGGGCTGAAAAGCCTGAAACGCCGCTGCACGGTGGAAATCTGCACCGATTCGCAATACGTCAAAAACGGCATGGAAAGCTGGATACACGGCTGGAAGAAAAACGGCTGGAAAACCGCCGCCAAACAACCCGTCAAAAAAACGACGACTTATGGAAGGAGCTGGACGACCCTGGTCCGGCAGCACGACGTCCGCTGGACATGGGTCAAAGGCCATGCCGGACATCCGGAAAAACGAAAAAGCGGACGTATTGGCCAACCAAGGGGCGGCGCAGTTTTTTATGACCCGTCTGCGAATCCAAACGGGCCTTTCGTCCGAAACCGCGTCAAAGGCCGTCTGAAAACGCCGCCGACATTCCGCCCTTGCCCGATGCGAAAGAATTAAGATGATTCGGACGGTCTTTTGGCTTAGAATAGGCCGGTTCCAAACACCCTCGGAAAAACCGATGACTTGCCCCATCTGCCAAGCGCAAAACGAAGACATCCTGCTGCAAACCGCCAACCTGCGCGTCATCGCCGTGCACAACGAAGCCGGCGCGCCCGCCTTCTGCCGCGTCATCTGGCGGCGCCACGTCGCGGAAATGACTGACCTCTCCGCCGCCGAACGCGCGGAAATCGTGGAAACGGTGTATAAAGTCGAAGCCGCAATGCGCCGCGTGTTCCGTCCCGCCAAAATCAACCTCGCCAGCCTGGGCAACGTCGTCCCCCACCTGCACTGGCACGTCATCGCCCGCTTCGAAAAACGACGCCAACTTCCCCGCCCCGATTTGGGCGCCCGCGGTACGCAGGCACGAAATGTCCCTGCCCGACGGCTGGCCGGAGCAAATCAAAGCGTTACTGGTATAACTTTCAGACGGCCTCAAGGCTTCGTCATTATCAAACAAAAGGAAAAAAACAATGGACTGGAATCCTTCACGCCGCCGTTTTCTGCGCGCGTCCGCCGCCGTGGCAGGCGCGGGGCTGCTTCAGCCTGCGGCACCGGCTCGACTTCCCAACCCGCGGCAACGAACAATCCCCAGAAAGCCAAACCCGTGCAACCCATCAGCTCATCCACCGTCCACCACGGCGACAACGTATTGCGCGTGGTCGCCCCTTCCGGTTTCGCCGAAGACATCAACCGCGTCAACCTCGGCCTGACGCGCCTGTATAACGCAGGCTTTACCGTAACCAACCAGAAGCCGGTTCGCGCCGCTACCAGCGTTTCGCCGGCACCGACGCGCAACGCATCGCCGACTTCAAGACGTCGCCACCGGCCGCGTCAAAACGCCGAAAGTATTGATGGGGCTGCGCGGCGGCTACGGTGCGGCGCGCATCCCTGCCGCATATCGACTTCGCCTCGCTCGGCGCAAGGATGCGTGAACGCGGCACGCTGTTTTTCGGTTTTCAGCGACGTCTGCGCCGTCCAGCTCGCCCTGCTCGCCAAAGGCAACGTCCCCAGCTTCGCCGGCCCGATGGTGTACAGCGAGTTCGGCAAACCGCAGCCCAGCACCTATACGATGGATTCGTTCATCCGCGGCTCGACCTCCGCCGGCAACACCGTCGACGTCCCCGTCATCCAGCGCAGCGACGTCAATGCGGAAGGCACATTCTGGGGCGGCAACCTCAGCGTACTGGCTTCTTTGGCAGGTTCGCCCCTACATGCCCGACATCCAGGGCGGCATCCTGTTTATCGAAGACGTGGGCGAACAGCCCTACCGCATCGAACGTATGCTCAACACGCTGTATCTGGCGGGATTCTGCAAAAACAGCGCGCCATCGTCTTCGGCGATTTCCGCATGGGTACCATCCGCGACATTTACGACTCCAGCTACGATTTCCGTCGGTCGTCAGCCAAATCCAGCGCACCATCCGCGTGCCCGTGCTGACCGGCTTCCCGTTCGGCCATATCGCCAACAAATCCACCTTCCCGCTGGGCGCGCACGCCAAAAATCCGCAGTTCGGGCAACGGCGGCTACTCGGTAACGTTCAGCGGCTATCCCACCCTCAACGCCGCCACGCTGAACCTGAACCCCTGCTCCCGCCGCCCGTTACCTTCGGCAATTACGTTCCCGTCGGAAACGGAACAACGGAAGAAGTGCTGGAATAAGCCAGCCGTCCGCAACGCAAACCGGAGGCCGTCTGAAAACCATTTCAGACGGCCTCCGTGCAATCCGAAGCACGTTCCGGTCGCAAAATCCTTTATAATCCGCTTTTACTCCGGTTGACGGAAACCATTTAAAAACAAAACCATCATGCTTAAATTCACTTTACACAACAAAGACGGCCACGCCCGCCGCGGTACATTGGAACTCAACCACGGCAGCATCGAAACCCCCGTATTCATGCCCGTCGGTACCTACGGCTCGGTCAAAGCCATGACCCCGCAAAACCCTGCACGACATCAAGGCCCAAATCATCCTCGGCAACACTCTATCATTTATGGCTGCGCCCCGGCCTCGAAGTCATCGAACAGTTCGGCGGCCTCGCACGACTTTATCGGCTGGAACAAACCGATTTTTGACCGACTCCGGCGGTTTCCCAGTGTTTTCGCTATCCGACATGCGCAAACTCACCGAAGAAGGCTGCACCTTCAAAAAGCCCGATTAACGGCGACAAACTCTTCCTCTCGCCCGAAATCTCCATGAAAATCCAAACCGTGCTCAACTCCGACATCGCCATGCAGCTCGACGAATGCACCCCCGGCGAAGCCACGCGCGAACAGGCCGAAAAATCGCTGCAAATGAGCCTCGCGCTGGGCGGAACGCAGCAAAAAGCCTTTGAAGATTTGAACAACCCCAACGCCCTGTTCGGCATCGTGCAGGGCGCGATGTACGAAGACCTGCGCGAACAGTCCCTGCGCGGGCTGGAACAGCTCGACTTCCCCGGCCTCGCTATCGGCGGCTTGTCCGTCGGCGAACCCAAGCCCGAAATGTACCGTATGCTGCGCGCCGTCGGTCCCATACTGCCCGAACACAAACCGCATTACCTGATGGGCGTCGGCACACCGGAAGACTTGGTATACGGCGTGGCGCACGGCGTGGACATGTTCGACTGTGTCATGCCCACCCGCAACGCCCGCAACGGCTGGCTGTTCACCCGTTTCGGCGACATCAAAATCAAAAACGCCAAGCACAAACACGACACCCGACCGCTCGACGAATCCTGCACCTGCTACGCCTGCCAGAACTTCAGCCGCGCCTACCTGCACCACCTGCACCGCGCCGGCGAGATTTTGGGCGCGCAGTTGAACACCATCCACAATCTGCATTTCTACCAAACCATCATGGCCGAAATGCGCGAAGCCATCGAACAGGGCAAATTCGCCGACTGGCAGGCACAGTTCCACAAGCACCGCGCACGCGGCGCGGATTGAGAACAAAATAAAGCTCGAGGCCGTCTGAAAAACCTGTTTTCAGACGGCCTCAATATGTCATGTACACTGCCGTATCGCCGAGCTTTTCGCATTTTGCAGAAACCCCGCCAGACTCCTTCGCCCAATAATATTTCAGACGGCCTGCATCAATCCGTCGGGCCGTCTGAAAACTTATTGGGCGAACAAGCCACTACCTTTATTCCGTCCCTGCCCTGTTTTGAACTTGGCTTTCAACACAGCGGGCAGCGTGTCGTCAAAAATACCAGCTTCCGTCGGGCAGGGCCAATGCTCCGCCCGCGCAGCGCAAAGTGATGCTTTCGCCCGTCAGCTCATCGGTTTCGGTAACTTCCATCTCGCGCACCCTGCCCCAATCGGTAACGGGCAGCAGGTGCGCCGCCGTCAGGATGCGTTCGTTCTGCCTCCCGATACCGTCCCTGCCGTCCGCAACCGCCGCCGCACCGTCCGACGGCATGTACGGGACACGGCAGGCCTTGGGCGTGTTTTTCCGGCAGAATGTTCAGCGAATCCGGACAAAGCCCGTGCTCCAGCGCCCATGCCGCCAATGCGCGGCGGGCGGCTTTTTGTGGACGAACAAACCGTAAGGCCGCCCGTCGCGGCTGCCGTTGGCCAGCGGCACAATCCGCGCCTGCAACGCCCCGCGCTCGTCGGGAACAAAGTTCACCGTCAGATAGCCTCCCGATTTTTCAGACGGCCTCAACGCATATTCCCGCTCGGCCTGCGCCTTCAACCATAAAGCGTGCAAAACCGCCCGCGGCAGGCAGAAACGCACCTCGGCGGCATGCGCCACATACGGCGGAATATTTCCGCCATGCAGCGCCGCCGCCGTTTCCGAATAAGCCCGTTCGTGCACCCCCACCGCCAGCGCCCCTCCGATTCGTCCAGCCATATCAGCACGCCGCTGCTGTCGGGCAGACGGTAAAGGCGGCGCGACAATCCTTCCGGCAACGAAGCCGGCAGCATTTTTCGGATTCATCAGACTGCGGCAATGCCGCTCCCATTCCTCCGCACCTTTTTCAACCAGACTCCGTTCCAAAAATCACTCAGCGCCGCCACATCGGCCATCGCGCGGTGGCGGCTTTCCACCGCAATGCCGAAGCGTTCGATGATGCTGTCGAGGTTGTGCCTGTAAAACTGCGGATACAGGCGGCGCGACAGCTGCACGGTGCAAAAGCGCGGGCGCGGCAAAATCCATGCCCGCCCGCCGGAACTCGTGGCGCAGAAAGGTATAATCGAAGCGGCTGTTGTGCGCCACCACCACCGCCCCGTGCAACAGCGGCAGCAAGTCGGCCGCAATGTCGGCAAACACCGGCGCGCCGGATACGGTTTCATCGGTTATCCCCGTCAGTTCTGCCACAAATTTCGGTATCGGCTGTTGCGGATTGACCAGCCACTCGTAACGCTTCGCCGCCCGCGTTCGAAACGCAACACCGCCACTTCCGTAATGCGGTCGCGGTAAAAAGTACCGCCGGTCGATTCCAAATCAACCACGGCCACAGGCCGCCCGAATCCCGCGAAAGCGGCGGCCAGATTGGGCCAACGCATTGTGTGCGTCATTTTTTTCTTTTCCAGCAAATTCAACAAACAAGCGCGCATTCTACCCGCATTTTTGACTTTTTCAGTACAATGCTTGACGGGTCGGCACCACATACCTATAATCTCAATCTTTCTTGCACTGCACCCGTAGCTCAGTTGGATAGAGTATCTGGCTACGAACCAGAGGGTCGGGCGTTCGAATCGCTCCGGGTGCGCCACAAGAATATTCCGCGCCCATCGTCTGGCGGTTAGGGACATCGCCCTTTCACGGCGGTAACCGGGTTCGATTCCCCGTGGGCGTGCCAGTTTATTAAAAACGCTTTCATTTTTCCGGTGAAAGCGTTTTTTTGCATTCACCTTGCCGTTCGAATGGGCAAAACACCCGAACCTTTCGCCCCGCCTGTTTTTTCAGACGGCCTTAACCAATCTTATGCTTGCCGCCGCCCTTTTGTACCGGCTTTAGCGTACACTGGCGCTCTTTTCATCCAAGTAAGAATCAATTTTATGTACAAAGGCGAACGGTTCAACGCATACAGCCATTTAATCGGCACCATGCTGGCGGTTACGGGCATGGTGCTGCTAACCGTCAAAGCAGCCGTCAATTTCGACCCCTACAAACTCGCGGGCGCGCTGACCTACGGCATCTGCCTGATTCTGCTTTATCTGGGTTCCACCCTCTACCACAGCATTCCCCAACCGAAAGCAAAAGCCGTCCTGCAAAAAAATCGACCACTGCATGATTTATCTGCTCATCGCCGGAAGCTATACGCCGTTTACGCTGGTTACGCTCAAGGGCGGCTGGGGCTGGTCGCTGTTCGGCGTTTCTTGGGGACTGGCCCTGTTCGGCATCACCCAAGAGCTGACCATAGGGCGGAAAAGTGAAAAGCGGCGGCTGTCTATGGCGTTATACGTCATCATGGGCTGGCTGATTCTGGTTGCCATGTATCCTCTGGCCAAAATCCTGTCTGCCGCGGGATTGTTCTGGCTCGCACTCGGCGGCATTCTTTACAGCGCCGGAATTTACTGGTTTGTCAACGACATGAAAATCAAACACGGTCACGGCATCTGGCATTTATTCGTACTCGGCGGCAGCCTGGCGCAGTTTGTCTGCATTTACTTTTATGTCATCTAAAAAAAACTGTTAAAAGGCCGTCTGAAAAAGCAGAAACGCTTAATTTCAGACGGCCTTTTTCGTTTTTCTGATACCCGAAAGGCTACATGCAACCCTTGTTCCGGCACAAACTGAACAGCGGCACGCCGCTTGCGCGTATTTTTTTCACCGCCGGTCAAATCGGTAAATTCCAAAATCACAGCAGCCTCGACCACCTCGCCGCCGAGCTTTGCGGATAGCTCCACACCCGCCAGCATCGTGCCGCCAGTCGCCACCAAATCATCCACCAGCAACACCCGTGCACCTTTTTGACGGCATCGGTATGGATTTCCACCGTCGCCTCGCCGTATTCCAAAGCATAGCTCTGCGATACGGTGTCGAACGGCAGCTTACCTTTTTACGAATGGGGACGAAACCCACGTTCAACTGATATGCCAAGGCCGCGCCGATGATAAATCCGCGCGCATCCAGCCCCGCCACCGCATCGATTTTTCTGCCCCATATGGCGGTACACCAGCAAATCCACCAGCAGGCGGAAATATTCCGCACTTTTGCAGCACCGGCGTAATATCGTGAAACAAAATACCCTTTTGCGGCCAGTTTTCGATTTTGCGGATTTTTCGCCGCCAACGCTTCCACACCCATCACTTCAGGATGAATCAACATTTTTTATTTATTCCTCAGATAGAAGTTTTTCAAACACTTTGTTTATGTGGAGCTAAAAACGGATATTCTACCTGAAATCCCGCCGCCATGCCGATGCCGCCTGAAAATGCGGATATGGCGCTTTGTGTTATAATCAAAAAGATAGTTTTCCGCAGCAAAAACCATTATGCAGACAAACAAAAAGGCAATATTTTTCATCATTTCCGCCGCTTCAGGCACAGGCAAGACCACCTTGGTTTCCCGCCTGCTGAAAAACAACGGCGACATCCGCGTCTCCATCTCCCATACCACACGCCAACCGCGCGAAGGCGAACGGCACGGCGTCCACTACCACTTCGTACCCAAAGAAGAATTTGAGTCGCTCATCCGCCAAAAACGCCTTTTTAGAACACGCCGACGTATTCGGCAACTATTACGGCACCAGCATCGCCGGCGTAGACGAACTGCGCAGCCAAGGATACGACGTAATTTTTGGAAATCGACGTACAGGGGGCGGAGCAAGTCCGCCGCCTCCTGCCTGAAAGCGTGCAGCATCTTCATTCTGCCGCCGTCGTTTGAAATCCTCGCCTCACGCCTGACCAACCGCGGCACCGACAGCGAGGAAGTCATCCGTACCCGCTTGGACAAAGCACGCCACGAAATCGGGCAGGGCCCCTTGTTCGACTACATCGTCGTCAACGACGATTTGAACACCGCCGAAGCCGACCTGCTCCACATCATCAAAAGCAGGCCGTCTGAAACAGGCCGCACAGAAGCCCTTTATAGAAAAACCTGTTGGAAAAATTCCTAAAAAAACAGCGAAAATACACTTTTATTTCATCCGATAAGAAAGACGACTGACATGGCCCGTATCACCACTGAAGACTGCACAGGCAAAATCCCCAACCACTTCGACCTGACGCTGGTCGCCGCCCGCCGCGCCCGCCAGCTTGAAAACGGCAACACCCCGCTGGTAGACGACATCCGCCACAACAAACCGACCGTTACCGCGCTGCGCGAAAATCGCCGCCGGAGAAATCGGCATGGAACTGCTCAAACGCAACAAATAACCTAAAACAACCGCACGGCCCGTGCGGCACGGTTTCTTTCCCGCAAAACTGAAAATCCCGACCGCCGGCCGCCTTCATTCAAAGAATCATCCGAACACTTCCCCCGCACACCCTGCCCGCGTCATTCGGAATGCCGCCCCGACACACACAAAACAAAAAGGCCGTCTGAAATGCCAGCCCCACAGCCCACCGCCCCTTACGACGCGCTGACCGCCGAAGCCCGCGAACTTCTGTTCCGCACCACATCGTACCTCAGCGAAAACGAACAGGCAGAGCTTGAAAAAGCAGTTGCCTTCGCGTTTCGCGCCCACGACGGACAAACCCGTAAAAGCGGCGAACCCTACATCACCCACCCGCTCGCCGTCGCCACCCAGCTTGCCATGTGGCACATGGACATCCAGGGCCTGTGCGGGGGCGTGCTGCACGATGTATTGGAAGACACGGGCGTATCCAAAATCGAAATGGCGGCGGAATTCGGCGATACCATCGCCGAAATGGTGGACAGCCTCTCAAACTCGAAAAACTCAAATTCGAAGACCAAGCGGAGCATCAGGCCGAAAGTTTCCGCAAACTGATTCTGGCGATGACCAAAGACGTGCGCGTTATCGTCGTCAAACTCGCCGACCGCCTGCACAACATGCGCACGCTCGGCTCCATGCGCCCCGACAAACGCCGCCGTATCGCCAAAGAAACTCTCGAAATCTACGCACAAATCGCCAACCGCATCGGCCTGAACAACGCCTATCAGGAATTGCAGGACTTATCGTTTAAAAACCTCCACCCCAACCGCTACGAAACCCTGCGCAAGGCCATGAACAACAGCCGTAAAAACCGCCGCGACGTAGTCGGTAAAGTCTTGCACGCGTTCAGCCAGCGGCTGGTCGGAGCCAACATAAAGCCAAAATCAAAGGCCGCGAAAAAACCTGTACAGCATCCACCAGAAAATGCTGGCGAAAAAACTGCGCTTCGCCGACGTGATGGACATTTACGGCTTCCGCGTCATCGTCGACAGCATTCCCGCCTGTTACGCCGCGCTCGGCGCGTTGCACACCCTCTACAAACCCAAACCCGGCCGCTTCAAAGACTATATCGCCATCCCCAAAAAGCAACGGCTACCAAAGCCTGCACACTACCCTCGTCGGTCCTTACGGCCTACCCATCGAGTTCAAATCCGCACACGCGAAATGGATGCCGTCGCCGAAGGAGGCGTTGCGAGCCACTGGATTTACAAATCCGGCGAAAACACCGTAGACCAAGCCGTACTCCATACCAACCAATGGCTGAAAAACATCCTCGACCTGCAAGCCAGCAGTGCGAACGCCATCGAATTTTTGGAACACATCAAAGTCGACCTGTTCCCCAACGAAGTCTACATCCTTACCCCGAAAGGCAAAATCCTCACCTTGCCCAAAGGTTCCACACCCATAGACTTCGCCCTATGCCGTCCATACCGACATCGGCCACAAAAACCGTCGCCGCCCGCATCAACAACACCATGATGCCGCTGCGTACCAAGCTCAAAACCGGCGATTCGGTGGAAATCATCACCTCCGAACACGCCAAACCCAACCCCGCCTGGCTCAATTTCGCCGTTTCCAGCCGTGCGCGCAGCGCCATCCGCCAGTACGTCAAAAACCTCAATCACCGCGATGCCATCGTCCTCGGCGAAAACCTGCTGCAAAAAGCCCTTTCCAGCCTGCTGCCGAAAGACATCCTGCTTTCAGACGACCTCAAAGAAAAAAATACCTTGCCGATCTCGACGACAAGCAAACCTCGTTTGAAGAAGTGCTCTACAACGTCGGCATGGGCCACACACCTGCCCGTTTCCGTCGCCATGCACATCGCCGAACTGGCGGGCGAGCACTTCGGCAGCGAAATCAAGCTCAGTCCGATTAAAATCAACGGACAAGAAACCGGCCGCGTGCATTTGGCCGAATGCTGCCACCCCGTCTCGGGCGACCCTGTCCGCGCCGTATTGACCAAAGACCGCGGCATGATTATCCACCGCGACATCTGCCCCACCCTGCTCAAAACCGACCCCGAACAGCAGCTCGATGCCGGTTGGGACAACATCGGCAACCAAACCTACCGCACCATCCTGCTCATCCAGTCGGCAGATACTCACGGCCTGCTTGCACTGATGGCGCAAGCTATTTCCAGCTCCGGCGCAGACATCGAATCCGTGGACACTCCCTCGCGTACGCAAGACGGAACCGAAGGCTTCGTCGAATTCAGATTTATCGTCAAAACCGCCGATTTGGAACAACTCAACCGCATCATCCACAATCTGCACACCATCCCGCAGGTCCGCAAAGTCATCCGAAACTGACGGCAAACCGGTTTTCAGACGGCCTCGCGCGCCCTCCGCCGCCTTGACATAAGGCCGCACTTATAAGATAATCGCCCGATTGTTTACCGGCCTGAAAGGGCCGCCGACCGGCAAATGCCGACCCGTTAGGGAGGTGATGTTCACATCACGGCGCGCGTATCCCGCCGAAGCCGCATACGGCACACCAGCGATACGGACCACCCCATCCGCAGGCCGTCTGAAACGACACAAAATCCTTTTTCAGACGGCCTCAAAACGAATATTACGATTTAAATTAAAGGAAATAAAATGCCTGCAATCCGTGTAAAGAAAACGAACCCTTTGAAGTCGCTATGCGCCGTTTCAAACGCGCCGTAGAAAAACCGGCCTGCTGACCGAGCTGCGTGCCCGCAGAAGCCTACGAAAAAAGCCGACTACCGAACGCAAACGCAAAAAGCGGCCGCAGTGAAACGCCTGCAAAAACGCCTGCGCAGCTAACAGCTTCCCCGAAAATGTACTAATCGGAAGCGACCGGTTTACAGGCCTGCCCTGTGATTGACGCAGCACACCGCCGGCTTTTGTTCAGCGGTGTGTTTTTCTTCCGTCCGACGGACATTTCCGTAAAGCCATCTGACCTGAGAAAAGCGGTAGAAAATGAGCCTGAAAGAGCGACTGACCGAAGACATGAAAACCGCCATGCGTGCCAAAGACCAAGTGTCTCTAGGCACCATCCGCCTGATTAACGCTGCCGTCAAACAATTTTGAGGTGGACGAACGCACCGAAGCGGACGACGCCAAAATTACTGCCATCCTGACCAAAATGGTCAAACAACGCAAAGACAGCGCCAAAATCTACGCAGAGGTAGGCCGTCAGGACTTGGCAGACAAAGAAAACGCCGAAATGAAATCCTGCACCGCTACCTGCCGCAAAATGATGTCCGCAGAAGAAATCCAAGCCGCCGTTGCTGCCGCCGTAGCGCAAACGGGCGCATCCGGCATAGCCGACATGGGCAAAGTCATGGGCGTACTGAAAACTTCGCTGGCCGGCAAAAGCCGATATGGGCGAAGTCAACAAAATCCTGAAAGCCGTATTAAGCGCCTGAACATAAGGCCGTCTGAAAATGACGGATCTCCGCCTCCATGATACCGAGCGAATTTATAGACGAACTCCTGGCCAAAGTCGATGTGGTCGACATCATCGACGAACAGGTTCCGCTGAAAAAGCGGCGCGAACTATATGGCCTGCTGTCCGTTCCACGAGGAAAAACCCCGTCTTTTTCCGTCAGCCCGAGCAAAGCAGTTTTACCATTGCTTCGGTTGCGGCGCACACGGCTCGGCCATCGGTTTCGTTATGGAACACCAAGGGCTGTCGTTTCCCGAAGCGGTGCAATATCTGGCCCAGACCGCGTAGAGCATGACCGTGCCGCAAGCGCGCGGGCAGAACGACAATCCGAAGTCCGTGCCGAGCGTAAGAAAAACAGCAGACACTGGAAGAAACCGTTGCGGCAGCGGCAGATTTTCTACGCCCAACGGTTGAAATTCAATCCTGCTGCCAAAGAATATTTGGACAAGCGCGGCCTGAGTGCAGAAGTCATCGCCCATTACGGCTTAGGCTACGCGCCCGACGGCTGGCAGCCGCTTGCGCAGTATTCAACCCCTATCCCAACACCGCGCTGGTGGACAGCGGCATGGTCATCGCCAACGAAGGCAAGCATTACGACCGCTTCCGCCACCGCATCATGTTTCCCATCCGTGACCCGCGCGGGCAAGTCATCGGTTTCGGCGGGCGCGTGTTGGACAATTCAAACCGAAATACCTCAACTCACCCGATACGCCTTTGTTTGACAAGGGGCAAAAACCTCTACAGCCTGTATGAAGGCCGCGCCGCCAGTAAAGACGCGGGCCGTATTTTTGGTAGTGGAAGGCTATATGGACGTCGTCGCCCTGTCGCAGTTCGGCATCGGCTACAGCGTCGCCGCACTCGGCACCGCCACTACCGCCGAGCACGTCAAAATCCTGATGCGCCAGACCGACGACATCTATTTCTGTTTCGACGGCGACAGCGCCGGCCGCAAAAGCCGCTTGGCGCGCGCTGGAAAACGCCCTGCCGCAACTCAAAGACGGCAAATCGCTGCATTTTCTGTTCCTGCCCGAAGAACACGACCCCGACAGCTACGTCCGCGCCTACGGCAAAGCCCGAATTCGAAGACGCGCTGTTGCACCAAAAGCAAGCCGCTGTCGGAATATTTCTGGGACGCTCTTTCAGACGGCCTTAACCTCAATATGCAGGGAAGGTAAGGCTGAATTGGTGAAAACCAGCTCGCCGTTGTTGGCACAGATTACCGCGCCGGCATTGGGTTTCTGCTGAAACAACGCCTAAGCGAACTGGTCGGCATCGACCCTGACAACCTGCCCAACTGCTCGGGCAGGGAAGCTCCCAAGCGTCATGTAAAAGCAGAAAAGCTACAAACTGCCGGCCATATCCATCAAACAACCGGTCATGCTGACACTGGTGCAGCGGCAAATCCGCAGCCTCTTGATAAATCCGGCATGGGCATCATATAGACCTGCCCGAATATCTGCCCCTGACCGGTGATTTCGCCTGTTTGGCCAATCTGGCGGAAATGATAAAAAGCCACCCCCAGCCGCCGAGCAGCGCGCAGATTTTGGAGCATATGCGCGGGTCGCCATACGAAACCGCATTGAACCAAATCTTCCAATCGGCACTCAATTCATCAGACGAGATGGAAAGCGGCAATGAGGAAGACTGCGAAAGTTTCAAAATCGGCATGAAAAACTCTTGAATGAGTTAAAAATACAGCCAAATTGAATTACTTAAACAAAAAAAGCTCGCAAAAGCGGGCTGAACGATTATGAAAAAGCAGCTACTGATGTCGCTGCTGATATCGAAGGCGAACTGACCTTCGTCCGACCGGCAATACGATACGGTGTACAACCCGTTCCCGCCGAACCCAAAAAAACAAAACAGGCCGTCTGAAAACCGTTTTTCCCGCTGCAACCGCGTCGTCTTGAACCCACCGCAGAACAACCGTTTTCAAACGTTTCAGCCGGTCTCGGAGCACACAGAGCCGTGCTCCGCACCTGCCGGAAGGTGCAGACCCGCATACCGCCGGCACTGTTAAAAACCGTTACACCGACGAGATAATCTATGTCCAAACATACCGACGAATACCACGATCAAGACGACAACCGCCCGCTGACCGTTGAAGAGCAGCGGGCGCGCCTGCGCCAGCTCATCATCATGGGCAAAGAGCGCGGCTACATCACCTATTCCGAAATCAACGACGCCCTGCCCGACGACATGTCGGATGCCGACCAAATCGACAACATTGTCAGCATGATTTCGAGGCTTGGGCATCCAAGTTACAGAACAGGCACCCGATGCGGAAGACATCCTGCTGAGCGACAACGCCGCCACCATTACCGACGACGACGCCGTTGAAGAAGCCGAAGCAGCCCTCTCCAGCGCCGACAGCGAATTCGGCCGCACTACCGATCCGGTACGCATGTATATGCGCGAAATGGGAGCAAAGTCGACCTGCTGACGCGCGAAGACGAAATCATCATTGCCAAAAATCGAAAACGCCCTGAAAAAAACATGGTACAGGCCATTTCCGCCTGTCCCGGTTCGGTAGCCGAAATCCTCGCGCTGATCGAGCAGGTGCGCAATGACGAAATCCGCGTTGACGAAGTCGTCGAAGCCATTATCGACCCGAATGAGGTTTTGCTGGACGAACTCGGCTTGGGTCATCTGGAAAACAACGCCTCGGCCGACGACAATAACGATTCCGACAATGAAAACGACGAAAGAGCGACGACGATGAAGACGACGGCAATAACGATTCCGACGCCCTGTCCGCCGCGAATCTGGAGGAACTGAAGCAAAAAGTGCTGGAGCATTTTGTCCAAATCGAAACGAGCTTATACCAAAAATGCTCGAGCAACTGACGAAACACCACAGCCGCCATGCCGCCTATTTGGAACACCGCGACGCGATTGCCAGCAAGTTGTTGGAAGTACGTTTTTGCCACCCGCCAAATCGAAAGCCTGAGCGGCAGCCTGCGCAACCGCGTAGACAACATCCGCAAACTTGAGCGTGAAATCCGCGACATCTGCCTGAGACCGCGTCCACATGGATCGAGACTACTTCATCCGGAATTTTCTGCCGGTCATTACCGATTTGAACTGGCTGGAAAACGAGATTGCCAAAGAAAATGCATGGAGCGGCGCACTTGACCGTTTCCGTCATGCCATCGCTTGAAAAAAACAGACCGAGTTGGCGGAAATGGAAAAAGAAACCCGTATTTCCATCGGCGAGTTGAAAGACATCAACAAAAAAACATGGTCATCAGTGAAAAAAAACCGCCGCCGCCAAGCGAGGAGATGATTCAGGCCAACCTGCGCCTGGTAATTTCCATCGCCAAAAATATACCAACCGCGGCTTGCAATTCCTTGATTTGATTCAAGAAGGCAATATCGGGCTGATGAAGGCGGTCGACAAATTCGAATACCGGCGCGGCTACAAATTCTCGACTTACGCAACATGGTGGATTCGTCAGGCGATTACCCGTTCGATTGCCGACCAAGCGCGCACCATCCGCATTCCGGTGCACATGATTGAGACCATCAACAAAAATGAACCGTATTTCGCGCCAGTATCTGCAAGAAACCGGCGAAGAGCCTGATTCCGCCAAACTGGCCGAACTGATGGAAATGCCGGAAGACAAAATCCGCAAAATCATGAAAATCGCCAAAGAGCCGATTTCGATGGAAACGCCGATTGGCGACGACGACGATTCGCATTTGGGCGACTTCATCGAAGACATTAACAATGTCGCCCCTGCCGATGCGGCGATGTATTCCAGCCTGCACGAGGTCACCAAAGAAGTGCTCGAAAGCCTGACCCCGCGCGAAGCCAAAGTGTTGCGCATGCGTTTCGGCATCGACATGAACACCGACCACACGCTCGAAGAGTCGGCAAACAGTTTGACGTAACCCGCGAACGAATCCGCCAAATCGAGGCCAAAGCCCTGCGCAAGCTGCGCCATCCGACCCGCAGCGACCGTCTGCGCAGCTTCTTGGACAGCGAGGACAACAAGCAGTAAAAATGGGTCCAGAAACCAGAAGGGCCGTCTGAAAACCGTATTTCGGTTTTCAGACGGCCTCTTCAATCATCAACCACCGTTATCCCTAAGTGAACAGGATCGGCAGTTCGCATTACTCATCTGATTTACAGAACTGCCGTCGGATAAGAACCGGCCACTTTCACAAACGAAGCACGTTCATCCAACAACTTCAATGCAGCCTGCACGTTTTCGTCGTCTTTGTGGCCTTCGATATCGATAAAGAACAGATATTCCCACATCGCGGACTTGCTCGGACGGCTCTCGAATTTGGTCATAGAAATGCCCTAAATCGGTAAACGGCCGCAGCAGCGACATCATCGCCCCTGCCTTGTTCGGCGCAGAAACCACCAACGAAGTTTTGTCGCTGCCGGTACTGACGGTATCCTGATGACCGAACACCAAAAACGGGTGGTGTTGCTCGGCTCGTCTTCAATACATTTCGCCGCCATGCTCAGACGGTAGATTTCGGCAGCGAGTTACACCCGCGACGGCTGCCAGCGTTCCGTCGTCTGATTCCGCTACGATACGCGCGGCTTCGGCATTACTGAAAACCGGTATGCGCTCCGCTTCGGGCAGATTGCGGCCCAACCAGTCGTTGCATTGCGCCAATGCCTGCGCATGGGCGAACACTTTGCGTATTCCGTTGATTTGGTGATTGTCTTTTGCGCAGCAGATTATGGTGGATGCGGACGACGACTTCGCCGCAGGCTTTGAGCGGAGACACGGCGATCAAATCCAGCGTGCGGCCGATGGAACCTTCGGTAGAATTTTTTCCACCGGAGCGACCAGATAATCCGCCTGCCGCGTTTCCACCAACTTGAAACAGTCGTCCACCGTAGTACACGCTTTGGTGCAGGCGGCATGGCCGAAATGTTTGATGGCGGCCTGCTGGGTAAACGTTCCCTCGGCCCGAGATAGGCAATGGTCAGCGGACGTTCCACCGCCAGACATTCGCTCATAATCTCCCGAAAACAGGCGGGCGACGGATTCGTTGGGCAGCGGTCCTTTATTCAAACTCTGGATGCGGCGCAACACGGCTGCTTCGCGCTCGGGTCGGTATACCACCCCCGTGCCTTTCAATTCGCCGATGGCATGGGCGTGGGCGGCACGTTCGTTGAACAGGCGAAGCACGGCTTCATCAATCGCGTCAATCGCATCGCGGTGGGGCTGTAATTGTTCGTCAACCGACGTAACGGGCTTTCTTTTCTAAAGTTAACCGATACGATTTTAACATCAAAAAGGCCGTCTGAAACGGTGTTCAGACGGCCTCCAACCCTATCAGGCGTATCAGCTTTTCCATCTGTTTGGCCTGAACGGCGGTCAATGCGATGGTGTAGACGATATCGTCCACCAGCGCGCCGCGCGACAGGTCATTGACCGGTTTGCGCAAGCCTTGCAGCAACGGGCCTACGCTCAATACGTTGGCAGTGCGCTGTACGGCTTTGTAGGTGCAGTTGCCGGTGTTCAGATCAGGGAACACCAAGACGGTGGCCCGGCCTGCAACGGAACTGTTCGGCGCTTTGGATTTGGCGACATCCGGCACGGTGGCGGCATCGTATTGACAACAGGGCCGTCGATTGCCAAATCGGGGCGTTTTTTTCTTTCGCCAGTTTGGCTGCCTCCGCCACAACATCGACATCAGGACCGCTGCCCGAATTAACGGTGGAATAGGAAATCAGGGCGACTTTGAGCTCGATACCGAAGGCTTTGGCAGAATCGGCGGATTGGATGGCGATGTCGGCCAGTTGCTCGGCGGTCGGATTCGGATTAACCGCGCAGTCGCCGAATACCAAAACCTGATTCGGCAGCAACATAAAGAACACACTGGATACAAGGCTTGCGCCCGGTGCGGTTTTGATGAGCTGTAAGGCCGGACGGATGGTGTTGGCGGTGGTGTGAACCGCGCCGGATACCAAACCGTCCACATCGTTTTTGCGCCATCATCATGGTACCGAGCACCACTGTGTCTTGCAGTTGCTTGCGCGCGTCTTCCGGAGTCAGCCCTTTGATTTGCGCAGTTCGCACATCGGCGCGACATATTGTTCTACCAAGGAAGCGGGATCAACGATTTCCAAAAGAATCGGGCAGAGTTACGCCGCGCTCTTTGGCAACAGCTTCGACTTCATCTCGTTTGGCGAGCAGAACGCAGCGGGCAATGCCTTTTTCGTGGCAGATGGCGGCGGCCTCAACGGTACGCGGCTCCGCTCCTTCGGGCAGAACGATGCGTTTGTCGGCTTTACGTGCGAAAATCAATCAGGTTGAAACGGAATTGTGCAGGCGACAGGCGCGAGCTTTGACGCGCGGCCAACCGCTCGGTATCTTTAACCGCGCTGCTCGAACCGAAGTAGCACAAACCGGTTTTCTCCGCTACCGCGCTACCTGTCGCCTCATCCGCGCCATCGAGCACGAAACCGGCGACGGAGTCGGGAGAAGTGGCGAATATCTGTTTGGCCAAATTCAACTGGGTAGCCAGCACTTGCACGTCATCCTGCCACGGCAAACACTACCGCCGCATCGAAAGAAAGCGCCAATTCAAAGTTTTTACCGAATAGAAAGGCTTTTTCGGCATTCGGATAAATGCCTTCGATAACCAGTTTTTCCGCCTTCAATGCTTTCTACTTTGCCGACCAGCGAATCAAACCAATCGTCGCTCTTGCCTTGCGCCAACAAAGTTTCCGCTTTATTGTCGAAAGCACGGAATGTCTGCGCACCCAGTGCGGCCGCTACTGCGCCGGTAACGACCAAACCGTCTGCACCGGAAGAAATCGGTACTACCAATACATTTTGCCATGTTGTGTCGTCCTTTTTGATATGTTCGTCATCAACAAAAAAATGAAAAACATCTAAACTGATTTTTTTCATTTTTATCACTTTAACACTAAAGGTTATATATAACCCTATAACCTTTAAAACTTAATCAGAAAACACCAAAACATCATAACCATATATTCTTTAGTGAACTTTTTATATTTAACTGTCGCATCACTGTACGTTGTTTTTAGTACATTTTCTTTTCAAGGAGACTTAAGTTATACACGAATTAAATAATCGTAAATTGGTTAAGGTTATTGGATCATTTGCCGTTCCCGGAGCAATCGCGCGTGGAATCAGTGGTTACGCAGCCTATGCAGGTATGGTTTTAGGTATAACAGCAGCAGTTGATATGATAGGAATCTCTGCTGTTGGAGGACTTGCTACAGGTCATCTCTAAACACTAAAAATAATCTGATTATTGAAAAGGAAACTACAAACATAAACCAAATTAAAAAGGAGCATTTAGTATGCGGAACGACTTGGGAATATTTTTCTTCAGTATTTTCCCTTTTTATGTTTTTTCGTTGGAAGATTATTCAGATTTAAAGAACATTTTTCCGCCGAAAAATATGGTTTCGGGATTAACTGGGTGTATCTTCTTATCGCTGCGGCCTCGACAGCAGTATTCTATATATCAAAAAGTTAATTAATTTTTCCTCTACTTTCCTTTTTCAATCACCCATTGCCGCCAGAAGTTCTGCCTGATGTTCGGCGATCAGGGCGTTAGTGATTTCTCCAAGTCACCGTCCATCACAAAATCCAGCTTGTGCAGGGTGAGGTTGATGCGGTGGTCGGTCACGCGGCCTTGCGGGTAGTTGTAGGTGCGGATACGCTCGCTGCGGTCGCCGCTGCCGATAAAGGGATTTGCGTTCGGCTGCTTCTTTGGCTTGGGCTTCGCGTTTTTGCGCGTCGTTCAGGCGGGCGGCGAGGACTTTCATCGCCTGCGCTTTGTTGGCGTGTTGGCTGCGGCCGTCTTGGCACTCGACCACCATGCCTGTGGGCAGGTGGGTGATGCGGACGGCGGAGTCGGTTTTGTTGATGTGCTGACCGCCCGCGCCGGATGCGCGAAGATGTCGATGCGCAGGTCGGCGGGTTCAGTTCAATGTCCTTTACAAAACAGAAAAGTATATGGATGCCTTTTTATCTGTTTTGTACTTATGGGCTATGAAAATTCTTTTTACGAATTAAATTGTTTTTGTATGATTACCTCTCATTACGAATGTTTTTAATATAAATATATGTATTTTTATAACAAAATATTAATAGTCTTATTGTACAATGAACATTATGCAACAAGAAAAACCATGCCCCCAACCCCTGACATCCCCCGCCCCGCGCGACTGGCTGCTGCTTATCGGCGGTAGCACTCTACAAATTCACGCTGACCGGTTTTTATCTGGTCGCGCTGGTCGCTCATTTTTGAAAAACCACGGTTACAGCCTGAACCAACTGAGCTGGATACATTTAATCGGCGGTATCGAAGCGGCGAAGGTGTTGTTTGCCGCGCTGATGGAGCGGCGGCCGGCGGGGCGGTTCGGGCGGTTTCGCGGCTGGCTGCTGGCGGCGACGCTGGGGCTTTCGGCAGTGTTCGGGCTGATGGCCTGCACCGACATAACGCAGAACTTCCCTGCACTTTTGGTTTGCTGCGTTTTTGCTCTCGGCAATGTCGGCGGTGTACGGCTGCGCGATGTTGGGTTTGTCGTGCATCGTCCTGCCGCACCGCGAACGCGGTTTCGGCGGTGTGATTCAGACGATGACGGCGCGCGGCGAAAGATGATCGGCGGCGCGCTGGTGTTGTGGCTGTATCAGGAATACGGGCAGACGGCGGCGGCGGGGTTTTATGCTGGCATTCAGCCCTGCTGATGCTGCTGCAACTCTTGTGCTACCGCGAGCCGGAAAGCCCGACGGCGCAAGGCGGTTTGACGGCGTTGGCGGCGCGGCTGGTCGCCTTTTGGTGGCGGCCTGAAACGGGCTGGCGGTGGCTGGTTTTGTTGTTTGCCGTTGCCGCGCCGTATGCGTTTGCGGCGGCGACTTTTGTACCCAAGCTGGCGGATTTGGGCTTCACCCCGAAAACAGACGGGCGGGATTCTGGCGGTGGGTATTCCTGTTGCCTGCCTGATTGTGACGCCGCTATCGGGCTGGTTTTTCGCGCAATTATCCGCGCCGCAAACTCGTTTTTCCTGCTCTACGCGCTGCAACTGCCGCTTTTTGGCGTCCATGACCGCCATCGACGCGCTCGCCCGCGTCGGCATCCCTGGCTGCCGCCCGCGCAAATCATCGCCCTGAGCCTGAGCTACACGCTGCTGCTGCCGGTGATACTGGCGTTGGTGATGGACAAATCCGACCGCGCCACCGCCGCACTCGACAGCAGCCTGCAATTTCTCCGTGGTTCTGCTCGGCAGTTACGCGGCCGGTTTCGCCGCCCTGCGGCTGGCAAAAGGCGGTCGGCTATGCCGATTCGTATTGGGCGGCGGTGGGCCTGGCCGTATTGGCGGGCGGGCTGCTGTATGCGTGCCGAAGCTTGTCTGATGCGGGTGAGCCATAGGTAAAGGCCGTCTGAAAATGTTTCAGACGACCTTTTGAATCCATATTAAAATACGGCGAAACCAAACCAACCACTCCACCATGTCCAAAAATCCTCATCATCACCCCGAGCTGGATCGGCGACTGCGTCATGACCCAGCCGCTTTACCGCCGCCTGCACGAACTCCATCCCGGCTGCACCATAGACGCATTCGCGCCCAAATGGTCGATGGCGGTGTTCGAGCGTATGCCCGAAATCAGCCGCGTCATCGAAAACCCGTTCGGACACGGCGCGTTGGAGCTGAAAAAAACGCTGGCGCATCGGGCGCGAACTGGGCGAACAAGGTTACGACCAAGTCATCGTCCTGCCAGGCTCGCTCAAATCCGCCCTCATCGCCTTCGCCACCGGCATCAAACAGCGCACCGGCTACGTCGGAGAATCGCGCTATCTGCTGCTCAACGACATCCGCAAGCTCGACAAAGCCTCCCTGCCCCTGATGGTCGACCGCTACACCGCCCTCGCCCATCCGACGCAGGCGGATTTCAACGGACATTCCGATAACCCGCGTTTCACCATTTCCCCCGAAAGCCGCGCCGCCGCGCTTGCCAAATACGGCTTGGCCACCGACAAACCCGTTCTCGCCTTCTGTCCGGGCGCGGAATACGGCCCCGCCAAACGCTGGCCCGCACGCCATTTCGCCGAACTCGGCCGCCGCTATCTGGCGGAAGGCTGGCAGGTTTGGCTGTTCGGCTCGCAAAAGATTTCGATATTGCCGAAGAAATCAACCGCCTTTCAGACGGCCTCTGTACCAACCTCTGCGGCAAAACCAACCTTTCTGAAGCGATTGACCTGCTCTCCTGCGCCGACACCGTCGTCTGCAACGACAGCGGCCTGATGCACCTCGCCGCCGCCCTCGACCGCAAACTCGTCGCCGCCTACGGCTCCTCCAGCCCCGACCACACCCCGCCCTTGAGCCCCAAAAAGCCAAAAATCGTCAGCCTGCACCTCGAATGCTCGCCCTGCTTCAAACGCGAGATGCCCGTTGGGACACACCGACTGCCTGAACAAACTCACGCCGGACATGGTTCAAAAAGCGGCGGAGGAATTGGCGCAAACGGAATCCTAATAAACATCAACCGACAATCCTGTAATCAGCAGTAAGACCATACGACAAAAGGTCGTCTGAAACCTGCCTTCCAAAACAGATTAAAATGGCAATACCCACGCCGTCATTCCCGCGCAGGCGGGAATCCAGACCTTGATTTTTAGGAATGTTTAAAGATTGGTACGGCTTTAAGACTCTGGATTTCCGCCTGCGCGGGAATGACGGCATAGAGACTTCTTATTTTTATTCACCATATGTTTTCAGACAGAAGTAGCGTGGGCTTTGCCCGCGAAATCTACCGATTCCCGATACGGTGTTTATCCACCATCGTTATTCCCACTTTCAAATTTTTCAAACGACCTTTCCACCATTGACCTCGAAACTTCATACTGCCGCGAAACAAACCGCTAGGTTTACCGCCCCCAACGCATTTTGTATTGAATTCCCGTTCAGACGACCTTATCATCAACCCATTCCCACTTTTCCCGCAGAAATACCATGCAAAACATCCAAGACTACGTCCGCCGCACCGCGTCCGCCGCCAAGCAGGCTTCCTATGTTGTCGCTGCCGCCGAGACCGCGCAAAAACGCCGCGCTCCCTGCGCGCCGCCGAACTCATCAAACACCATCAAACCGCCATCCTTGCCGCCAACGCTCAAGATATGGAACAAGCCGCGCAGAAAGGTTTAAACGACGCCCTGCTCGACCGCCTGCGGCTGAGCGAAAAACCATAGATGCCATGTGCGAAGGTTTGCGCCAGATTGCCTCCCTGCCCGACCCCGTTGGTGAAATGGACGAATTCCGCACCCGCGAAAACGGCCTGCAAATCGGCAAAATGCGCGTACCGCTGGGCGTTGTCGGCATCATTTACGAATCCCGCCCCAACGTAACCGTCGATGCCGCCGCCCTCTGCCTTAAGTCCGGCAACGCCTGCGTCCTGCGCGGCGGCAGCGAAGCCTTCAACAGCAATATGGCGCTCTCCAAACTGATTACGCAGGCGTTAGTTGAAAACGGCCTGCCCGCAGCGGCCGTCAGCCTGATTGAAAACACCGACCGCGAAAGCGTCGGCGCCATGCTGCAAAGTCCCTGAATTTATCGACGTCGTCATCCCGCGCGGCGGCAAATCGCTGGTTTCCCGCATCGCCGCAGAAGCCCGCGTGCCCGTCATCAAACACCTCGACGGCATCTGCCACGTCTATATCGACCGCGCCGCCGACACCGAAAAAGCCGTCAACATCGCCTTCAACGCCAAAACCTCGCGCTACGGCACCTGCAACACCATGGAAACCCTGCTCGTCCACCAAAGCCGCGCCGCCGAAATCCCTGCCCGTATTGGCGGAGAAATACGCCGCCCGCGACGTCGAGCTGCGCGGCTGCCCGCGTACCCTGTCCATCCTGCCCCACATTCAGACGGCCTCCGAAGAAGACTGGGACACCGAATACCTCGCCCCGATCCTCTCCGTCAAAATCGTCGACAGCCTCGAAGAAGCCGTCGCCCATATCAACACCCACGGCAGCCACCACACCGACAGCATCGTAACCGAATCCTACTCCGACGCCCGCACCTTCCTGCGCACGGTCGACAGCGCCAGCGTCATGGTCAATGCCTCCACCCGTTTCGCCGACGGCTTCGAGTACGGCCTCGGCGCGGAAATCGGCATTTCCACCGACAAAAATCCACGTCCGCGGCCCCGTCGGTCTGCACGGGCTGACTTCGCAGAAATGGATTGTGTTAGGCGACGGGCAGGTACGGTCATAAAACGGCTTAGGCAGCCCGCAAACCAAAGGCCGTCTGAAACGCCGCATTTCAGACGGCCTGCCGATATATAACGAAATCATCTTTTTTTAAAACCAAGCATTCTTTTCCCCATTTTCAGACGGCCTGTTTAAAGTAACGTCCAGTTTGAGAAATAAGGAAAGAACCATGACCGCAACCACCGCCCCCGCTTTTTGCGCTTCATCACCGCCGGCAGCGTCGACGACGGCAAAATCCACCCTCATCGGCCGCCTGCTCTACGACAGCAAAACCCTGTTGACCGATCAGCTCGACAAACTCAACCGCGCCGCTGAAAACGGCGAAACGCCCGACTTCGCCAGCCTCACCGACGGCCTTGCCGCCGAGCGCGAACAAGGCATCACCATCGACGTCGCCTACCGCTATTTCGCCACGCCCAAGCGCAAATTCATCATCGCCGACACGCCCGGACACGAACAATACACCCGCAACATGGTAACGGGCGCATCGACCGCCGACGCCGCCATTGTTCTGATAGACGCAACGCGCGTCGATTTTTCCGGCGGCGAACCCGTCCTCCTGCCGCAAACCAAACGCCACAGCGCGATTCTGAAACTTTTGGGCTGCCCCAACATCATCGTCGCTGTCAACAAACTCGACCTGCTCGACTTCGACGAAACCAAATATCAGGCCATTACCGCAGCCTACCGCAAGCTGGCGGAACAAATCAGCCTCAAGCCCAAATCCACTTCCCTGCCCATCAGCGCGTTAAAAGGCGACAACATCGTCAACGCCAGCAGCCAAACCCCCGTGGTATCAAGGTTTGCCGCTGTTACCCCTGCTCGAAAAGCCTGCCCGTTAACCGTCAAAACGCCGCCGACCAAGCCGCCCATTTCCCCGTGCAGCGCGTCGCACGGCAAGACGGCAGCAGCAGCGACGACTTCCGCGGATATCAAGGCAGACTGGAGGCAGGCCGTCTGAAAACCGACGACGAAATCAAAATCCTGCCTGGCGGACATACCGCCAAGATTGCCGAAAATCTACAATCCAAACGGCAAAACCGAATCCGCCGAAGCGGGCGAAGTGCTGACCGTCACGCTCGACACCGACCTCGACATCTCGCGCGGCAACAGCATCGCCGCCGCCGACAGCCCCGTCGCGCCCGAACAGCAGTTCCAAGCCGCGCTGTGCTGGTTCGACGACATCCCGCTCAACCTGCGCCGCAAATACCTGCTGAAACACACCACCCAGACCACCCCCGTCAAAATCAGCGCAATTTCCTACGTTTTGGGACGTGAACACCCTCAGCCGCGTCGAATCCGCCGACACGCTCAAAACTCAACGACATCGGCAGCGTCAGCCTCAAAAACCCAACAGCCGATCGCCGCCGCGCCCTACGAAGAAAAACCACGCCCTCGGCGCGTTCATCCTGATAGACGAAGCCACCAACCACACCGTTGCCGCAGGCATGATACGCGGCGGCGGCCAATCCGACAGTTTCGAAATCTGAGTGCGGCATCCCGACCGCAGGCCGTCTGAAGAGTGTTTTCAGACGGCCTGTTACGCTATAATCCCTCGGTAACTTTGCAAAACCGAAAGCCGTACATGAACAAAATCCTTCTGACTGCCGCCGTCTTACTGCTGGGCGCCTGCGGGTTTCCCACCCCAAAGGCATGGGCGGCATCTCCCATCCGCTTCCCTACCAGGCATGGCATATCGCCAACGGACAGGCCATGCAGCAGGCGTTGGACAAAGCCCTGCGTTACGCCGACGGCAGGCCGGTCGGCGCGGACAAAAGCGCAGGCCGTGCTGACCGTCAGCCGCATCGATACCCGCAAAGACATCTACACCATCACCCGTGCCGCCGAAATCAACGAATACCTGCTGATTCTGCGCGTCGAAGCACAGGCGTCGGTCAACGGCGAACCGCTGGGCGAACCGATAACCGTCGTCGTCAACCGCAAGATGGATTACGCCAACAGCGACGTATTGGGTAAGGCCGAAGAAGAACAGACCATCTGGTCGGAAATGCGTACCGATGCCGCCGAACAAATCGTGCGCCGCCTTACCTTCCTGAAAGCCCCGCAATAAATGGCCTCGGCAGACATCGAACAACTCAGTCCCGACTCGCCGCTCAAGCCGCTTTTATGTGATTCACGGCGAGGAAGACCTGCTGCGGATAGAAGCGCTTGACACCCTGCGCGCCGCCGCCAAACGGCAGGGGCTACCTCAACCGCGAAGTCTATACCGCAGACAATGCGTTCGATTGGAACGAACTGCTGCAATCGGCGGGCAGCGCCGGACTGTTTGCCGACCTGAAACTGCTGGAAATCCATATTCCCGGCGGCAAACCCGGTAAAAAAACGGCGGCGAAGCCCTGCAATCGCTGGCCGAACGCCTGCCCGAAGACACCGTAACCGTCGTCATGCTGCCCAAGCTGGAAAAAAGCCCAGATGCAGGCCAAATGGTTCGGCGCACTGGCGGCCAGAGGCATCATGCTCGAAGCCAAAGCCGTCGGCACCGTCGCCCTGCCGCAATGGATAAGGGGCCGTCTGAAAAACTCGGCCTCGGCATCGAAAAGCGACGCGCTGACCCTGTTTGCCGAGCGCGTGAAGGCAACCTGCTGGCCGCCAAACAAGAAATCGACAAACTCGCCCTGCTCCACCCGCAGGGCCCTACCGTCAATATGGCCGACGCCGAAGCGGCCGTGGCCAACGTCGCCCGTTTCGACGTTTTTCCAGCTTGCGGGCGCGTGGATGAAGGGCGACGGCCTGCGCGTGGCGCGCCTGCTCGAAGGTTTGGAGGAAAGCGGCGAAGAACCGGTCCTGCTGCTGTGGGCGGTGGCCGAAGACATCCGCACCCCTCATCCGCCTGACCGCCGCACTCAAGCAGGGGCAAAACGTCCAATCCCTGCGCAACAGCCTGAGGCTGTGGGGCGACAAGCGAGACTCTGGCGCCGATGGCTGCCGGACGCATCCACATCGGCCGCCTGCTCGCCGCCCCTGCAAACCTGCGCCAAAATCGACCGCATCATCAAAGGCGCGGAAGACGGCAATGCATGGTCGGAATTCAAACGGCTGGTTATCGGCCTGGCGGCGTAAAGGCAGGCCGATACGGTTCCACCGCCGGACAAAAATACTGTAAAATGCCGTTAAACAGGCGCCGTCGCCGCCTGCTCCGCACACAGGCCGTCTGAAAACGGAAATCCTTTTTCAGACGGCCCGAAACTTATTCCAAGGAAACGCAACCACATGGATACAAAAGCAAAAATTCGCTTAGGCGGTTTAATCCTGCTGGCAACCGCCGTATTGAGCCTGATACTGGTGCTGATTGTCGATTCATGGCCCATCGCCATCCTTTCCGCCATCGTCATTATGGCCGCGGCGGCGAGGCGGCTTCGTCTGGACGTCGCGCCGCCAGCAGCGCCAGTTCATCGAGCGCCTCAAAAAAATTCGACATCGACCCCGAAAAAGGCCGCGTCAACGAGGGCCAACCTGCGCCGCATGTACCACAGCGGCGGACAGGCGCTGAAAGATGCCGTTACCCTGATCTGCCTGTCGCAGAAATGCTCGGTGGACGAAGCGCACGCCATGTTTAAAAAAACGCCCCACCCGTCAGGAAATCAACCAGATGGCGATGCAGCAGTCTAAAGGCCGCAAACGCCCGCACCGCTGACCAACCCGTACCGGAGGCCGTCTGAAAAAACCGTTTTCCCTGTTTTCAGACGGCCTCCGCCCCAAAAACAACAAGGTAAACCGATGCCAACACTGCAAGACAAAATCATCATGGTAACCGGCGCGTCGCAAGGCTTGGGCGAACAAGTGGCCAAAAGCCTACGCCGACGCCGGCGCCACCGTAATTCTGGTGGCGCGCCATCAGAAAAACTGGAAAAGGTATACGACGCCATCGCAGCGTCGGGCGGCTGAACCTTTCGCCATCTGCTTCGACCCTCGCGAGCGCGGAAGAAAACGAGTTCGCGCAGTTCGCCGCCGCCGTCGACGAAGCCACCGGCGGCAGGCTCGACGGCATCGTGCACTGCGCCAGCTATTTCTATTCCCTCTCCCCGCTGGATTTCAGACCGTCGCCGAATGGGTCAACCAATACCGCATCAACACCGTCGCGCCGATGGGCCTGACCCGCGCGTTCGCCCCCGATGCTCAAAGCCCTCGCCCGACGCTTCGGTTATCTTCGTGAGCGAAAGCCACAGCGAAAACACCCCAAGCCCTATTGGGGCGGTTTCGAGTGCCTCTAAAAAGCCGCACTGAACTATCTGTGCAAAGTCGCCGCCGACGAATGGGAACGCTTCCCCAACCTGCGCGCCAACGTCCTCATTCCCGGCCCGATTAACTCGCCGCAGCGGATTAAGTCCCACCCGGGCGAATCACGCACCGAACGCAAAAATTATCACGACATTCTGCCGCAGTTTGTCTGGTGGGCAAGCGAAAGCAAAAGGCCGCACTGGGGAAATCGTTTATTTGTAGCCCGTCTGCCGCTCCCGCCCGCACAGGCAACGGAACTAGATATAACGAAGGCCGTCTGAAAAATCAATTTTCAGACGGCCTTTTATCTATCAATCCAATCAGTTTTTCATCGATTGAACCGGAGCCGGGATTCTACCGCCTCGGTTGACGAATACTTCGCATGAGCCTTCTTTAACCGGCATTACAGGCGCGTAGCCCAACAGGCCGCCAAACTCGACGCTGTCTCCGACGGTTTTACCGGTTACCGGAATAATGCGCACGGCGGTGGTTTTGCTGTTGATCATGCCGATGGCGGCTTCGTCGGCGATGATGCCGGAAATAGTATGAGCAGGTGTATCGCCGGGGACGGCAATCATGTCCAAACCAACGGAGCAGACGGCGGTCATGGCTTCGAGTTTGTCCAGTGTCAGCACACCGGCTTCGGCAGCCGCAATCATGCCCTCGTCTTCCGAAACAGGGATAAACGCGCCGCTCAAACCGCCGACCGCGCTGGAAGCCATCATGCCGCCTTTTTTCACGGCATCGTTCAGCAATGCCAAGGCAGCCGTCGTGCCGTGCGTACCGCAGACGCTCAAGCCCATTTCTTCAAGGATGCGCGCCACCGAGTCACCGACGGCGGGGGTCGGCGCCAGCGATAAATCGAGAATGCCGAACGGGATGCCCAGTATTTTCGAGGCTTCGCGGCCGATGAGTTCGCCCACGCGGGTGATTTTGAAGGCGGTTTTCTTCACGACTTCGGCGACTTCGGTCAGGCTGACCGCGTCCGAATTTTCCAGCGCGGCTTTGACCACGCCCGGCCCTGATACGCCGACGTTGATAACGGCGTCCGCTTCGCCCGACCCGTGAAACGCGCCCGCCATAAACGGATTGTCTTCCACTGCATTACAGAACACGACGATTTTGGCGCAGCCGAAACCTTCGGGCGTGATTTCAGCCGTGCGTTTGATGGTTTCGCCTGCCAGCTTGACTGCATCCATATTGATACCGGCGCGCGTGCTGCCGATATTGATGGAGCTGCACACGATATCGGTGGTTTTCATCGCTTCGGGAATGGAACGGATCAGCACTTCGTCCGAAGGAGACATGCCTTTTTGCACTAACGCGGAAAAGCCGCCGATAAAGGACACGCCGATGGCTTTGGCAGCTTTATCCAAAGTTTGCGCCACGCTGACATAGGAATCGGCATGGGTGGCCGCCGCGATTTGGGCAATCGGCGTAACGGAAATACGCTGATTCACAATCGGTACACCGTATTTGGCAGACAGATATTTTGCCGTCGCCACCAAGTCTTTGCCGACCGTGGTGATTTTATTGTAAATATTTTGGTTCAACACATTGATATCGCTGCTGATGCAGTCGTGCAAATCAATGCCGATGGTAATGGTGCGCACATCAAAATTCTGGTCAGCCACCATTTTGACGGTTTCTAAAATCTCGCCGGATTGAATACTCATGGCTCTCCCTCCGACTTAAATACGGTGCATTGCTTGGAAAATTTCTTCGTTTTGCATACGGATATCAAGCGCGAGTTTTTTGCTCTCTTCCGCAAACAAATCCAAAACTTCTTGACGCGATTTGGTGCATTTTGAAGTATCCACCAAAATAATCATGGTAAAAAAATCGTCCATCAGCTGTTGGCTGATGTTGAGAATATTGATTTGGTTTTCCGCTAAAATTTTGGAAACGTCGTACACAATGCCCACACGGTCTTTACCGATGACGGTGATGACTGAATTATTCATAAGTCAGGGTCCTTGTAGGAGTCGTCTGAAAAAAATCTGGTTCGGGGAATTATAGCACCGCTTTAAAACAAGATGGCTTGGATTGTTGACAATTTTGATTATTGCCCGAACCTGATATTCCGTCTGCCGCCATTCCCGCGCAGGCGGGAATCCAGATTTATCCGTGCGGAAACCGTCAAAGAAAAAGTTTCCTAAATTTTATGTTCTGGATTCCCGCCTGCGCGGGAATGACGGCAGCTCTTAAAATATTTAGATTTTACTTATGAAGAAGGTCGTCTGAAAACCATTTAACGAAACCGTTAACTTTGTTTTCAGACGACCTTCGGTTCAAACTCGCCGCCTAAATTACTCCGAATAGGTAAACTTCGCGCGTTTGATGTTGCAAAAGGATTTTCATACGGAATCATGCCGGCGGCTTCGGCGATTTCGTTGATGTTGACGACATCACCCCACAATTCGACTTCTGCGCCCAAACCTTCTTGGGAGGCGTCGAGTTCGACGGTAATCATGATCCATAGACACCCCTGCCGATGATGCGGCTGCGTTTTGCCTTCGACGGCAACAGGCGAGTGGTCGAGGCTCGGCGCGGATAACCGTCGGCGTAGCCGCAGGCAATCAGGCCGACACGGGTGGACTTGCTGGTGTAAAACGTTGCGCCGTAGCCGACGGGGAATGAGGTTGCAGGACGCGTTCGCCGAATCACGCGGGAAGTCAGGCGCATCACGGGTTTCAAGCGTTCGTCCACGCCGCCGAACGGAGAAATGCCGTAAAGCGCCAGTCCGGCACGACCCCAGTCGCGGCGCGCTTCGGGGACATTCAGGATGGCGGCGGAGTTGGCAAGGCTTTCTTCGCCTTCCAAGCCCCTCACACGCCAAATCAAAGGCTTCAAGCTGCATTTCGGTCATGCCGTTGTCGGGTTCGTCGGCGCAGGCGAAGTGGCTGAATTTGACGATGCCGTCGACGTGTTTGCATTGTTTCAGGGCGGTGTAGGGCAGAAGTGTAATTGTGCGGGAAGAAGCCGGCGCGGTGCATACCGGGTCCATTTTGAGCCAGACTTTGACGGAATTTTGCCAATGATGGGCGATTAAGGCTTCGAGCTGCCACTGGCTGCTGACGCCCGGCCACAAATTGTATTGATCGACGGTGGCGTATTCCGATGCTTCAAACACGCCTTCAAGCAATACGATGGGATTGGTAATGCCGCTCTCACGCAATTCGACGGCTTCGTCCACAGTGGCGACGGCAAATCCGTCGGCAAGGTCGGACAATGCGTGGGCGCACCGTACCGCGCCGTGTCCGTAAGCGTCTCGCTTTTGATGACGGCAAGCATTTTGCCGCCGTGAATCTGTTTCAGGGTTTGATAATTGTGGCGCAGATTGTCCAAGCGGATTCGGGCATTGAGCGGGCGCATGGTGATTCCTTTTTCGATAAACGCAAAGCCGCGTTTCAGACGGCCTTTAATAATATTTAACGGCGAAGATTATAGGCTGATTCAAATGTTTTTGAATACTGGGCCGCCAAGCCGTTAAAAGTTTAACAACAAAGTGCAGGACACCTCTCTTGCGCAGAAGTAATGCCGGTTTTGGTATGATGGCTGTCCGACAATCACACGCCACGGATCCATCTATGAAAGACTTGGACAAAATCGACTTGAAAATCCTCAAGCTGCTGCAACAAAACGCGCGGATTCCCATGACCGAACTGGCGGAAAAAGTCGGCCTGTCCACCACGCCGGTTACCGAACGGGTCAAGCGGCTGGAGCGCGACAACATCATCAGCGGCTATCACGCCCGCCTGAATCCGCACGCCGTCGGGCAAAGCCTGCTGGTTTTTCGTCGAAATCAAACTACGCTCGAAATCGGGCAATATCTTTGAAGATTTCCGCCGCGAAGTAACGCGTATTCCGCAAATTCTGGAATGCCACCTCGTCTCGGGCGAATACGATTATCTGATTAAAGTCCGCCTGCCCGATATGTCGGCCTACCGCGACATGCTCGGCAACATCCTGCTGCAACTGCCCGCCGCTGCCGAAAGCCGCAGTTATGTGGTGATGGAAGAAGTAAAAGAAGGACTGATGCTGGATTTGGACTGAACCGCCGCAGTTTCAAGGCCGTCTGAAACAATATAACAATTCAGACGGCCTTTCATTTCAATTAGATGAAAAACGCACACAATCCATAGGAATGTGTGCCAAGTCTACAAAGGAGAAATAGAGGAGAAACTATTAACTGACTACTCGAACCAGCTAACGGGACGAATTATGCACCAAGCGAAACCAGTGTGCAAACCTATTTTTCTTATAAAATTTCTTATCAATGGTATTTACATGATTTATTGTAGCAAAACTTCAACAACACAAATCCGTTTTCCCCAAACGGCAAAAAAAAACGCGCACACCCAAACGGATATGCGCCAAGTCTACAAAAGGAGAAATAGAGGAGAAAAATCAAGCTGCACTTAAGCAACTCAACGGGCGATATTTTGCCCTTAATCCGTTACCACGTCAACATCCCCGCATAGAAACGGCAGCGTAATCCCCAAAAACAACAATCAAAACGGCACGGCCGGTTTTATGCAATTTTTGCCGCAGACTTTCAACGGCCTCTTCCCGCTCCCTGCGGCTCAATTCGGGCCGGCGCGTATTGAGCGAAGACCATTTCCACTGTCGGCGCGCTTTATTCAGTTCAGACGGCATCGCAGAGGGCTGCCACGGCGTCTGGCCGTTTTTCTGCAACCGCACGGGCGTTTGCGCCGCATGGCTGCGTTTTTTGCAATGCATCGAGCAAGTCCATTGCGCGGGCGGCCAAAAAGGGTGATGGTTTCCGCATCAATACGCAATACCCTGCCGGCCGCTGATTTTGTCGGAAATATCCTGCACGTTCGGCAGTACGCCGCCAATGATGCCGCCGATGGCCGCTCCCAAACCGAGCGAGCCGCCGAGCGTAACCATGTCGACCCCCATGCCGATAAGCGCGCCCGTCGCCGCCCCTGTGCCCGTGCGTATGCCGTACTGCACCAGCAAAATCACGGTCGAACGGGTCTTGGCGGAAGGCTTTGAGCGCCCATTCCGCCGTATCCACTCCGCTTTGGTAAAAACGGTAAATCTGAAGCAGCCGCTGCTGCAACTGTCCCTTCAAGCTGGCGGACTTCGGTCTGCATGGTTTGCAGTATGCCGTCGGAAGCGCCGTCTGCTTCAGTTTCCTGCCGGTACGCCGCCACGTCCAGCAGGAAACCGGCGATTTCCCGTTTTGCCTCACCGTCCAACTGGTGCCATTCGCGGCGGCGCATGGCGATCAGACGGTCGAGTACGGTACGCTCCGGCAACATGGTCGCCAAATTGTCCCACAATCGGAGTTCACCTTCAAAATCAAAGGCAACCGTATCAAAACCGCTGTAAACGTGCAGATTGCGCCGTGCCAGCATGGTCGTCCAAGCCGACAAATCCTGTCCGCCGACAAAATTAAACACCGGCATGACGGGTTTGGCGCACCACGACAACACCGTCAGTTCGTCTTTATATTTGTTCAACACCGGTTCGCGCGCATCCACGACATACAGCGCCATATCGCTTTGCAGTAGTTGGCGCAATACCTTCGCTTCCTGATTGAAATCCGCAGCCGCCTCCCGGACTGTCGAGGAACAGTTGCAGCCGTTCGATGCCGTCCGAGCGGGATGGGGTATGCGATTCAAGCCAGTCGAGCAGGCCGCCCGCATCTTCCAGCCCGGGCGTGTCGTACAGGTACACCAGCGTATCGGGGCCGTCTGAAACGGCGAACGCTCCACATGCCGCGTGGTGGACGGCGCGTCCGCCACTTCGCCGAACGCGCGTCGCGCAACGGTGTGCGCAGAAGCGAGGTTTTTGCCTGTATTGGTGTGGCCGACGACGGCCAAGGATAACGGATTGTTTTTGCATTATGATTCCAACAAGCAATAGTTTTTCAGACGGCCTTTTTGTTCCGCCATACGCCGCTCTTGGCTGATACGCGGCGGGTCGAAGCCAGGCCAAGCCGCGTTCGGCCAGCGCGTCGTGCCATTGGGTCAAATGGTTTTTGAGGCCGTCTGAAACGTTGTTTTTCCAGTAGGAGCTGTACCACCGCCCCACCCTGAGCGGCCTCGGCAAGGCGGACGATTTGGCGCAGGACGCCGCGGTCGGGTACGGTATGGGCGCGTACACCGATAAGGAGTTGCGCGGTCTGACGCTGCAATTCGGCAATCAGCGCGGCAACGGCGTCGCGGCTGTCGGCCGTGCCTTTGTCCAGCCATTCCTGACCGAGCGTGTGGACATGCCAGGCTGCGTCGTGCCATTCGGTTTCGAGCATCACCGCCCATTTCGGCGCACCGCTGATGCTGATTTTTCGGGGAAACGGTATGGACGGATTCGCTGCGGTTGTCAGCATCGACGATTTCGGTCTGCCATCGGCGGATGATTTTTCTGGTAATAGGGTTTGTCCAACGGCAGCCGTTCCGAGTGCGGGCAAGCAGGATTTTGCACGCAAAGCATGCGCCAAGGCGCGGCAGGATGCCGTGGCAAACGATGCTGCCGACCAGCAAACCCGACCACACGCGGGCGTCGGCGGTGCTGCTGTTCAGACGGCCTTTGAGTACGGCCTCGGCATCGGGAGCGGGAAAACCGAATTTGGCGGGCAGCCACGACAAAATATCGATGACCTTGACCGATGCGGCGTTGGTCAGCAACGTGCTTTCCCAGTTGAACGTGTATTGGCGGACAAGCAACAGCAGCAATACGGAAACCAGCATTCCGAGCAGGTGAAAAGCCAGATGCTGTGCGACGCTGCGCCGATGCACCAGCGGACGGAAGGCTTGCGCCATGCGTCGGCATAGAGCCGCAATACGGCTTGGTTGACAGGGTCTTTGCCGCGCAGCCATGTGGCGGGACTGGAGGCGAAGCGGCCGACATTCAACCTCAAACAGACCGACGCCAGCCACACCAGCAGCATCACGGTATTCATGCCCAAAACACTGGCAAGAATGAAAAAGAAATTCAGCCCTTGGCTGTCCATCAATAGAAGGTGGCGGAAAAACCGCTGCCGAACACGGCCGTTGCCGCCGCAACCCATAGCCAGAACGTACCGGCCCGCGCCCGTTCGAGCGTATCGCGCAAAAGAGGCCGTCTCGGTCGGCCATTTCGGCACGGCGAATGAGTTTCTGCTCGTAACTGCCGCCGACGCTGCGCAGTGATTCGGTGATCTGCGCGGGATCGGCGGCGAAAAACTATAGCCTCCCTCGTCAAGGATACGCACGAGTTCGGCAAGTTGGCGTTGCGGGTTCAACATTCTGATTATGGAGGCCGTCTGAAAATAAGGCGATTTTTAGCATATCCGCCTTTTCGGTTTTCGAGACGGCCTGAAACTACCGCCGATTTGTCGCTTCCTTCTAATTGCAGTATGCTGATGATATACTATTAATATAATAAGGTAGGAAAATCATGAAACGTATCAACATTTTCTTTTTCGGGCTGGGCATCTGTTTGTCGGGAGCGGCATTCGCAGCGAATAATACGGATGACGGCACATGGGCCGACCGCCGACACGACGAAGTCCACAACAGAATCAACCGCTGGGCGCACGAAATGGACGGCTGGTTCGGCACGCCCGACCCCGACAAACCCGCCAGCGCCAACCTGCGCATCATGCTGGATACCGAATGGAACAAATACGACGAGTTCTCGGTGAAACCGACGCGTCCGCGGGAAAGTGAAGCTGCCCGTATTGCAAAGGAAACTGAACGTCGTATTCGGCGACGATTCGCTTGATGACGATTTGCAGCAGGAAGCGACCGCCTACCGCAACACGCCCGACGGCAAAAATAAAACATTCGACACGACGAAAACCCGCGACAGCAACTCATCTTTGGCCCTGCGCTGGTCGGACATCACGCAGAAACACGGCATCGAAACCGACTTCGACCTCGGTGTCCGTTCCGGCGACGATATTTACGCCCGCGCCAGCCACCAAAAAGCTGGCAGCTTGACGACCGCCTTTACACACGGCTGGAGCAGATTTACCGTTACGGCTTAGACAGCAAACACCATGTCCGCACCAACTGGGAAACCCGTTACCTGCCGGAAGGCAACGCCTTCATCGCCGACCAGCTCTACCTGCAATACGAGCATGACGACAAAGAAGACTGGACTTGGGGCAACAGTCTCTACCGCCAACACGACTTGAGCAAACACCGCTATTTCAACTACGGCGTATACACGGGTGGAAAAATCGAAAAACAAAAAGCCAAGCTCAACAGCTACGGCCCGTTTACCAGCTACCGCCAACCGGTTTGGCGCGACTGGCTGTTTGCCCAGACCGAGCTGAACTATTACAACGACCGCGAAAAAGACCGCAGCCACCATATCGGCGCACTATTGCGGCTTGAGGCGTTGTTCTGAACAATCAGCCTTTTAAATAAAAAGGCCGTCTGAAAACGATATTTCCGTTTTTCAGACGGCCTTTAGAGCTTCTCTTACTACGGACGGGGCATATATGCGGAATTGGAAATTAAAATGGTAACGCGTTACTTCGCTTTTGCGTATCATGACCGTCTGCGGCCTTGCCGCTTACTTTCCTTTAATTCCCAATCCGCCATCCAGCAGACGTTTATTGCTGTTTTGCCGCCGAAACCGATACTTTGTTTTTCTCTTCAAAAATAAGCCGAACCGGCAACCTCTTCCGCCCGCGGACCGAATAAGGTCAGATTGTAACGGCCTTTACCCAGTTCCGAAGACGAAGCGGTACTGTCGATACCGTTGCTCTTATCCGGACGGGGACGCAGAGGGCCTTTTTCTCAAACTGATGTCTCCCAAACCTTTCAGGCCGGTAATCGTACCGCTACCTGATTTTTCATGGTAGTCGACGGTGTAATCCAGCTTACCGTTCTGATTGTCGGCAGAAGCAAACGCCTTGCCCGAATAACGGATTTTGCCGGACGACGGAACACCGCCGTCACGGGTAAATTCACCCTGTATGCTGTTGATATCCAACATCTGCCGAATGTCGCGCGCACCGCCGTCTGCATTCTTGGCATAAGTCGGCTGCGTTCCGGCCACTACCGAATAGTTCTGTTTATACAACAGCAACTGCCCGCCGTCGATTTTTTCCCTCTGCATCTTTACGCTCGTAACTCAAGCCGGTGATTTTGTCTTGTTTTTATAGCTGATGTCAAACCTGTCGCCGTGTTTGTAAGTTTTGACCTTATCTGCCCTTTTTTTCTCTTCGTCAGTAATCGTGATGGTTGATTTCTCGTCATGCAGCAAACTGTTTGTATCGGTGGACTCGATGGCAAGCTGTTTATAATTCCCGTTTGGTTTCGGTGCAAGCGGATCGGTAACCGCATTTGACAAACCGCTGCTGCCTCCTCCGCAACCGGCCAGGGTCAGAGCCGCGACAATCACATAGAAAAAATGACGCTTATTGGTATTCATAACATTATCCTTTCAAGTAAAGTACAACTGCTCAAACATGCGGTTATATTATAACGTCTATTTATGACATTTATAGCCACCCACTATTATTTTAGACATCTTGTCTAATCAACAATTTGATAATTAATAGAAAAATAATCCCTTTTTAAGCCTGCAAATCTGTTGCAAAACAGAGAAAAACCTCTGATTTATCAACAAACAATAGTAATAGTTTTTTAGCATATAATCATCTGCCCCATGACCAATAAAAAGGCCGTCTGAAAACATGTTTCAGACGGCCTTTACTCTCAACGTTTTTCAGTGCGGCTTATTTGCTACGGCTGCAAACGATTTTCACACCTTGCCACGCGATACATACGGCGCCGCCGATGAATACCAAGTCGGCCGCAGTACGTACCCAGCGCAACGTATCGAGGTTTTCCATTTGCAGGAACTGTTCGCTACGCGCATACCACAAACCTTCTGTAATCGCAGCATAAGCCTGAATCGCACCTACCGGCAACAAGCTGATGGCAATCATGCCCACCAAACCGCCGTTGAGCAGCCAGAACGCCCAAGTCATCAGTTTGTCGTCAAACTCAACGTCAGGTTTTCAGATAACGGGCAACCAGCAATACGAAGCCCAGCGCCAGAAGCCGTACACACCGAACAAGGCTGCGTGTGCGTGTACTGCGGTAGTGTTCAGACCTTGGATGTAGAACAGGGAAATCGGCGGGTTAATCAGGAAACCGAATACGCCGGCACCAATCATGTTCCAGAATGCTACGGCCACGAAACACATCAGCGGCCAACGCAGACGTTTCGCCCACGGAGACAGATGTTGGTAAGACCAGTGTTCGTATGCTTCACGACCCAGCAATACCAGCGGCACGACTTCCAAAGCGGAGAAACATGCACCAATCGCCATAGAGGCAGAAGTAGAACCCGAGAAATACAGGTGGTGCAGCGTACCCGGAATACCGCCGAGCATAAAGATAGCGGCTGCGGCCAACGTAGAGGCAGTCGCAGTGCTGCGGCGCACGAAGCCCATGTTGTAGAAGATGAATGCAAAGGCTGCAGTGGCGAATACTTCGAAGAAGCCTTCCACCCACAGGTGAACCACCCACCAGCGCCAGTATTCCATCACGGCAATCGGAGATTTTTCACCATAGAACAAACCCGGTGCATAGAACACGCCCACACCGACCATAGAGGCAACGAAAATCGCCAACAGGTTTTTGTCGGTACCTTTTTCTTTAAAAGGCAGTAACGGTACAGCGCAACATCAGGAACAGCCACAGCAACAGGCCGACCATCAGCAACAGTTGCCAGAAAACGGCCCCAAATCAAGGTATTCGTAACCCTGATGACCGAACCAGAAGTTCAGTTCTGGTGGAATGATGTGGGTCAGGGCGATGAAGTTGCCTGCATAAGACCCAATAACCACGATAAACAGGGCGATATACAGGAAATTCACACCGGCACGCTGGAATTTGGGGGTCTTTACCACCATTCACAATCGGCGCCAAGAACAAACCTGCCGTCAGAAACCGGTCGCAATCCAGAAAATCGCCGACTGGATATGCCATGCTACGGGTCAGGGCATACGGGAACCATTCGGAAATTTCAAAACCCAGTGCGGCATCAATACCACTAGAAACCTTGGCCTTCAACGGTATAGTGTGCAGTCAGCCCGCCCAACAATGCCTGTGCCACAAACAGCACTACTGTCAGGAAAACATATTTGCCCAAGGCTTTTTGCGAAGGAGTCAACTGAACTTTGGAAATCGGGTCTTCGGTCGGAACCTGCACTTCCTCATGCTTGGTCAGGAACGAATAACCCCACATCAGCAAACCGATACCCATCAGCAACAACACCACACTTGTGAAAGACCACATGTAGTTTTCAGTGGTGGGTACGTTTTTAATCAGAGGTTCGTGCGGCCAGTTGTTAGTGTAAGTAAAGTTTTCGTCAGGACGGTTGGTCGATGCGGACCAAGAAGTCCAGAAGAAGAAGTTAAACAGTTTCTGACGCGCTTCCACACTCGGCAATGTATTGTTTTTCATTGCAAAGTGTTCGCGTGGATTGGAACTTGGGATCGTCGCCATACACACCCATGTAATAAGACGTAATCTCTTCAATCGCCTTCACGCGCGTATCGCTCAAAACAACCGACCCGTCGGCCTGAATGCAGCTTTTGGTTGCGGTATTCTTCGGCAGCGCGGGTTTTTCAGCACGGCTTTCTGCTCTTCGGTCAGCTCATCAAACTTTTTACCGTAGTCTTTCTGAGCGGTAAGATCCAACCAAGCAACCAATTCGCGGTGCAGCCAGTCGGCCGTCCAGTCGGGTGCCCTGATACGCACCGTGTCCCAAAAACCGAACCTACTTCCATACCGCCAGTGGTCTGCCATGCAGACTGGCTGGCAGAATATCGTCTTTGGTCATCAACACCTGACCGGAAGACGAAACGATTTTCTCGGGGTAAGGCGGTGCCTTTTTATAAACCTCACCTGCCCATGTAGCCGAGTATGGTAAAACATACAGCCAGCATCGGCAAACAGCAAGAACCAGAGCTTCTTGTACTGTCCCATTTTTGGACTCCTTCTTTTGGTATTAACGTGGTTTTATTTAATTCATACAATATGAATGTTAAAGATTGTAGCATGATTTATTGGACTAAGAAATAAATATATGCCTAAGAAAATGTGTAAATTACTGTGACAATAGAGAAAAATTTCTCATTTAACAAAACTAGACGTATATTTCCTACAAATAATCAAGCCAAAAAAATATAAAATCCGTAAAGATAATTTCTTGGAACTACATTTTCCCTAGTTATTAAGTATTATTTTTGGTTAAATAAGGTTCATATTCAGATGATTTAATTGACCTAAGTCAAGATATATAGAATAAAGCGGCTACATAATTGCCCCAAAACTACATTTCACTTCACATTTCTCCATAACAAGGAAAAACTATGAAACGCCAAACCTTAGCTGCAATCATTGCTTCAGTATTTTGCCTTGGCCGCCTGCGGACAGCAGGCCGCCGAGAAACCTGCTGAAGGCTCCGCAGCTTCTACTGAAGCAGTTGCATCCGCTGCCGACACTCAGGCTTCCGCTGAAACTCCGTCCGGCGAATTGCCTGTTATCGATGCCGTAATGACCCATGCTCCCGAAGCACCTCCTCCAGTTAACCGCGACTATCCGGCCAAAGTAATTGTAAAAATGGAGACCATCGAAAAAGTCATGACCATGGCTGACGGCGTCGAATATAAATATTGGACATTCGGCGGCGACGTCCCGGGTCAAATGATTCGTGTGCGTGAAGGCGATACCGTAGAAGTGCACTTCTCCAACCATCCTACCTCGACAGTTCCGCATAACGTTGACTTCCACGCAGCAACGGGTACCGGCGGTGGCGCGGAAGCTTCCTTTACCGCACCGGGCCATACCTCAACATTCAGTTTCAAAACATTACAACCGGGTCTGTATATCTACCACTGCGCCGTCGCACCTGTGGGTATGCACATTGCCAACGGTATGTATGGTCTGATTTTTGGTCGAACCTAAAGGCGGCCTGCCTAAAGTGGATAAAGAATTTTTATGTTGTACAAGGCGACTTCTACACTAAAGGCAAATACAACGATAAAGGCCTGCAAGACTTCGATATGGACAAAGCCATCAAAGAGCAGCCTGAATACGTCGTATTTAACGGTCGCTGTAGGTTCGATTGCCGGTGACAATGCACTGAAAGCCAAGGCAGGCGAAAAAAATACGTATCTTCGTAGGTAACGGTGGCCCCAACTTGGTATCTTCGTTCCACGTTATCGGCGAAATCTTCGACACAGTACACTGTCGAAGGTGGTGATTTGATTAACAAAAACATCCAGACTACCATCGTACCTGCCGGCGGTGCAGCCATCGTGGACTTCAAAGTCGACATCCCGGGAAGCTATACTTTAGTCGACCACTCAATCTTCCGTGCCTTTTAACAAAGGTGCGTTGGGTCAACTGAAAGTCGAAGGCGAAGAAAACCCTGCCATCATGACCAAAAAAATTGAGTGATACCGCTTATCAGCCGACCGACAGCGCTGCAGCTGCTTCTGCTCCTGCCTCAGCTCCAGCAGCATCGGCAGCCCCCGCCGCTTCGTCTGAAGCCGGCAATGCTTCCAAATAAGCAGGCATAATCGGATAAAAGCTACTGCCGTCTTGGCGAATACGAAGACGGCAGTGGCTTTGAACACATTAAAAATGTATTATTCCGTTATATTTCCCGTTTTTGTACCAACCACTTTAATCTAAGATCTAACAATCTAAGCGATAATCCACCAAAATACCCATCAGCCGGATTTATTTTTCAGACGGCCTCCCCATATCTCCTTATACGGGCATACAGGCCGTCTGAAAAATAAATCTGCCCCATCAATCCAAACAGAAGAGCGATCATGATGAAAACGGTTAAATCCTCTATCCTCGCCGGACTCTTGATCTGCGGCAGCGCCGTTGCAGCCAATATGGCCAAAATAGAAGGCGGCAGCTACCGTCCACTGTATCTGAAAAAGACACACCGATGATTTTCGGTGAAGCCCTATCAAATCGACAAATATCCCGTTACCAATGCGGAATTTTCCGAATTTGTGCAATCCCACCCTCAATGGCAACGCGGCAAAGTCAGCTCGAAACAAGCCGAGCCTGCCTATCTGAAACACTGGGTAAAAACGGCAGCAACAGCTACGCACCCAAGCCCTAGCGAAATGAAGCATCCCGTAACCAACGTAGTCATGGTTCGCCGCCAATGCTGCTCCGCACAGGGCAAACGGCTGCCGACTATAGACGAATGGGAGTTTGCCGCACAAGCCTCAGCCACCCAAAAACGGAACGGGTGAACCGAATTACAACCGTACCATCCTTGACTGGTATGCCGACGGTGGACGGAAAGGTTTGCAGAACGTAGGCAAAAACAAACCTAACTATTGGGGTGTCTACGACATGCACGGACTGATTTGGGAATGGACGGAAGACTTCAACAGCAGCCAACTGACTTCCAGCAACGCCGACAGCCAGATGTTTTGCAGCGGTGCTCCATCGGTTCCAGCGACCCCAGCAACTATGCGGCGTTCCTGCGTTACGGTATCCGTACCAGCCTGCAATCCAAGTATGTATTGCACAACTTAGGTTTCCGTTGTGCAGCCAAGTAACAATTTTACCGGTGTTTATACATCACCAAAGCAGCTTAGGCGGTGCAAAGGCACCGCCGCTTTTTTATCCGTAAAACGTGCATAAGCGTACAAACTATGGCATAATCCGCACATCTTTCAATATAAAGATATATAAGGAGCCCGCGCAGGTTACGGCTTGGCAGGCTTGTCCGAATCCATGCGATTCTTTTTTATTTTTTGGAGTTTTCCATCATGGCATTGTCCGTAGAACAAAAAGCACAAATTGTTAAAGATTTCCAGCGCAAAGAAGGTGATACCGGTTCATCCGAGGTGCAGATTGCATTGCTGACTTTCCGCATCAACGACCTGACCCCGCACTTCCAAAGCCAACCCCAAAGACCACCACAGCCGCCGCGGCTCTGCTGAAAATGGTCAGCCAACGCCGCCGCTTGCTGGCTTATCTGCGCCGTACCCAACCTGATACATATCGCGCGTTAATTACCCGTTTGGGCCTGCGCAAATAATTTATACTCCCGACGCCGCTTACCCAAGCGGCGTTTTTTATGGTCAAAGCCGTCTGAAATCAAGCAGCCGGATTTTAAAAATTCCCCGTCGTTCATTCCGTCTTCGCATATTCGCACCAACGATACGATTCTCATCAAACCTCTTGCAAACGAAAAGGCCGTCTGAAACGGCTATGTTTCAGACGGCCTCAAACAATCTTAACTCATTCTGTCTACACCGTACCGACTTTATCCTTACGGCAAAGCAACGTAATCAAATCGCAGATACGCCGTTTCATTGAGCGGCGGTCGACAATCTGGTCAATGGCGCCTTTTTTTCCAGCGAGGAACTCGGCCCGCTGAAAACCTTCCGGCAACGCTTTCACGCACGGTCTGCTCGATAACGCGCGGACCGGCAAAACCAATCAGGGCATTCGGTTCGGCTAGAAACCACATCGCCCAAGAAAGCGAAACTGGCCGATACGCCGCCCATCGTCGGATCGGTCAGCACGGAAATAAACGGCAGCCCTTTTTCGGTCAGCAGGGTGCAAAGCAGCGCTGGTTTTGGTCATCTGCATCAACGAATTTACACCTTCCTGCATCCGCGCACCACCGGAAGCGGCCACACAAATGAACGGGCAGCTATCGGCTACCGCACGGCGCACGCCCTGTGCGAAACGTTCGCCAACCACAGATCCCATCGAACCGCCGATAAAACGGAACTCAAACGCTGCCACAACCACAGGCAGTCCGTTCATCGTCCCCTTCATCACCACCAGCGCATCATCTTCACCCGTGGCTTTGCGGGCGGCGGTCAGTCGGTCGGGATATTTCTCACTGTCTTTGAATTTCAACGGGTCGGTGGGTTTGACGTTGGCACCGATTTCCTCGCCACTGCCTTCGTCTAACAACAGATTCAGCCGTTCGCGGGCGGACAACGGGTTGTGGTGGTTGCATTTCGGGCAGACTTGGTGGTTCTGCTGCAATTCGGTCGAATAAATCGTTGCCGAACAGGCAGGGCATTTGTGCCACAAAGCCTTCCGGAACATTGGACGCAATTTTCGCTCTTGCTGCGGTTTTTTTGATTTTTAGGCGGCAGAATCTTGTCTAACCAGCTCATGAATAACTCCTGTTTTCAGACGGCCTCAGGTCCGGCCGTATTCTGGATGAACGTTGCGGCAAAGCGGGTGGCCGCCCTGCCCCATATAACGTCCCGTTTGATTTCAGACGGCCTTCACGGCGTCTTTCAATTTCCCTTGACCAGCGCGCCGACTGCTTCTGCCTCGCGGTCCCGCGTTGTTTTCGATTTCTTTGACGATGCGGCTGCCAACAATAACGGCATCGGCCACCTTGCCGATTTTGCGTGCGCTCTCAGCATTGTTGATGCCGAAACCCACGCCGATGGGCAGGCTAATATATTTGCGTAAAAGTTCTATTTTACGCGAAACCTCGTCGGTATCCAAACTGGCCGCGCCGGTTACGCCTTTGAGCGAAACGTAATGAGACAAACCCGCCCGCGACGGCGGCTATACTGCGGATGCGCTCTTCGGTCGTGGTCGGGGCAATCAGAAAAATGCAATCGATACCGTGCGACTTCAATTCGCCGTGCAGGCCGCCCATGTTTTCTACCGGCGCATCGACGGTCAGTACGCCGTCTACGCCCGCTTCGGCGGCAGCCTCTGCAAAACGAGCGTAACCCATTTTATGCACGGGATTGAAATAACCCATCAATATCACGGGCGTCGTCCGGTCGGTTTGGCGGAATGCGCGCACGATGTCCAGAACATCGTTTAACGACACGCCTTTCGCCAAGGCGCGCTCGGCAGCACGCTGAATGGTCGGGCCGTCGGCCATAGGGTCGGAAAACAGGGACGCCCAGCTCGATAATATCCGCCCCGTTGGCGGCGAGGCTGTGCATCAATCCAAGCGTCGTTTCTTTGTCGGGATCACCGGCGGTACTATAGGAAATCAGTGCCTTTTCGCCGCCCAGCGCGGCAAATGTGGATTGGATTCTGCTCATCGTTTTCTCGTTCGGAATCTGTAAACAATAGCTGCCAAGTATAACCTGAAACAATCAGGCCGTCTGAAAATTTTAAGTTTTCAGACGGCCTGTTCCAACCGGAAACGCCATTTAATCAGGCTTATGCTCGATGTATTCCTGTTTGGGGTTTTGCGTATTGCCCGAGGTTACGGTGTACTCACCCTCGATGATGTCGCCGCCCTCGTCCTGCCGTGAAAACGGCGCCGTGCGGCCGAAAACCGCCGCATTCCCCACATCCGCATCTGCAATCGGCCGTCCTTTCAACGGCAGCAGCAACAGCAGCGCGAATACTGTCGAAACAAATCCGGGACTCATTAGCAGCAGCGCGGCTACGGCATAACGCACCGGCCACAAACATTTGGTACAGCGAAATTTCCTGTCCGCTGCGTACCGCGGCACCTGCCAGCAACAGGCCGGATATACCCGTATGGCGCAACATCATCATCCCACCGACAAAGCTGACAATCATCAGAAAAAGCGCACCCCCGCCGCCTAGCCAGTCGGCCACCCACACCACCGACATAATTTCCAAAAACAGCAGCATCAAAAACCGATACCGAAAAACTGCATGGTGTGTTTCCTATCCTATTATTTTTCAACAGAATCCAACATAAAGCCGTTTACCATTCTTTCAAGCTGCACGAATGTGAAAAACCGTAATATTGTGTAGAGCAGTAAAGAAAAGTAAAGCAATTAAAATCAAACCGCCGCCGATACGGAGGGAAAGAAAGTTTTGCTATCCTTATGTTCTATGAAAACACAATCCATTCCGACATTGAAAAAATTCGCCGCTGCCGCGGCAACCTGCCCTTCTTCTTGCCGCCTGCGCGGGAACTGGCTCCGGCCCTCGTTCCCGACGGCCACTACCGCGTACAACGCGGCGACACGCTCTACCGCATCGCCAAACGTTACGGGCAAAGCGTCAGCACGCTGGCCGCATGGAACAACCTGCGCGATACCTCGCAAATCGAGGCCGGACAAGTATCACGCATCCGCCGGAACACATCGGGCAGCCGCAGTCCTTCGGCGGTTCACGCGACCGCCGAGCGTGCCGTCGTACCGGTCAACCGCTTGGATATGCAGTGGCCGGTGGAAAACGGCAGCAGCAACGTCATTCAAACCTACGACGGCGCGGGCAGCAAAGGCATAGACATCCGCGGCGAGCAGGGCCAACCGATCAAAGCGGCGGCGGCGGGCGAAGCTATTGTGTGCGGGCGAGGAAGTACGCGGTTACGGCAAACTCATCCTCATCAGCCACAATACCGCCACCATCACCGCCTATGCCCACAACGACACCATTCTGGTGCAAAAAGGCCAAACCGTAACGGCAGGACAGCAAATCGCCACAATGGGCAGCAGCGATACCGACATTTTCAAGCTGCATTTCGAAGTCAGGATTAACGGCAAAGCCGTCAATCCCGTGCCCTATCTGACCAAACCTTAAAATTATTTGAAACAACATTAGCTGAGGCCGTCTGAAAAAGGCTGCGGAACCGAATCCGCGGCCTTTTCAGACGGCCTTTGCACAACAAAATCAGGCTTGGCAGCGTTACCCCCTGTCTGCCCCATATATTTGCCGCTGCGGTCTTTTATACGAAGTTTCGCACACTTCGTCGCTCTCGAAAACATGCACTGCGCCACGCCTTCGCCCGCATAAATTTTGGCGGGCAGCGGCGTGGTATTGATCCAGCGTTACGTAACCTTCCCACTCCGGTTCGAACGGCGTTACGTTCACGATAATGCCGCAGCGGGCATAGGGTCGATTTTCCCAGACACACGGTCAGCACATTGCGCGGGATACGGAAATATTCGACCGTGCGCGCCAGTGCAAAACGAGTTCGGCGGAATGATGCAGCAGTCGTCTTCCCACGGTAACGAAGTTTTTGGGTCAAAGTTTTTCGGATCGACGATGGTGCTGTTGATATTGGTGAAAATTTTTAAAATTCGTTGGCACAGCGGATGTCGTAGCCGTAGCTTGACGTGCCGTAGGAAATAATGCGCCCGCCGTCGGCCTCTTTAATCTGGTTTTCGGCTCGAAAGGGTCTATCATGCCGTGCTCTTCGCTCGTGCGGCGTATCCATTTATCGGATTTGATGCTCGTAATGATTTTCCTGTGAATGGTTTTTCAGACGGCCTGCCGTTTTTCCCGAGGCCGTCTGAAACGGTTATTTTGCCTTGGCCGCTTTTTCGGCAGCTTCACTTTCACGATATTGCCCCCTGTCGTACTTCATCACAAACAGGGCTGCCGTCCTTAACGGCGGCAATTTTCCCGTGAGCAAAGCCGTCTTTAAACGTTCCGTCCAGCGACATATCGCGGAATTTGCTGCCGCCGGAAGAGAACGGTTCCAAAAGATTTCTTCTCCGGCGGACACGGTATAAACGCCTTTGCCGTCAAACCTGCCCCTTTTTGAATCCGCCGGTATAACTGCGTCCGTCCCTGCAGCTCCACACAGCCTTTGCCTTCGGGTTTGCCGTCTTTGCCGACATCCCCTTCGTAACGGCAGCCGCTGCCCTGATACGGGCTGATAACCGCCGCCGCAACCGGTTGCAGCAACACTGCGGCCAAAAAGCGGCAACGCCAAATATTTCGACATATTATTGTTCCTTATCCGCTGTATTTTTCAGACGGCCTCCACCTTCATCAGGCCATCTGAAATCAATCCTGCCAGCCGCCCAGATAAGACACCAGCTCTTCCAGCATGGTGCTGACAGCTTCGGTCATCGAATCTGCGAGGCAAACGTCATGCTGGCCGCGTCGTCGCCATGCGTCTCCGCCTCTTCCTGCAATACGTCCAGATACTGAATGCGCTTGAGCGTAAAGTCCTGCGTCAGTACGAACGCACTCTGTTCGCGCCACACCAAGCTCCAGTTGGGTCACGATTTTGCCGTTCTTGACGTGTTGCACCACTTCGTCGGCGGTCAAATCCTGTTTGACACTTTCACTACCGGCACAACGTCGCCCACGCCTTTGAGTTCGCAATCGCTGTCCAACTCGAAGCCGCCTTCGCAATGCCCGTTCAGCAGCCAGCTTGTCATCAGGCCGGAGGGCGACTGTTTGGTATTCGGCAACGACGCTCCAAACCGCCCAATGCCTCGCGCAGCTTGGTCAGCACGTTTTCGGCTTTGGCGGAAGCGGCATTGTTGACCAGCAAAAAGCCGCGTTTGGTATCGAAAATCGCCCGCGTGCGGCTGCTGCGGGTAAAGGCGCGGGCAGCAAATCATCGGTAATTTGTTCTTTTAATTCCTGTTTTTCCTTACGGCCGACATTACGCGCTTCATTGTTTTGGATTTCCAAGACCTTGTCGTCCAAAAATATCGCGGATAACGCCCGCGGCAGCACTTTTTCCTCTTTCTTCAAAGCCACGCGCCAAGTGTAATCGGCAGGAAAAACCAGTTCGGGAGAAAAACCGGAACCGGTGCGGCAAATCCCTCGCTGAACCACTCCAAACCCTGACAGCGGGCAAATTCCGACTCGCCGTTTGTCGGCCAGCGTTTCCAATTCGGGCAGTTTGTCTTTATTCAGCGGATAAAAACTGATTTGCTTAAACCACATGGTTTGTTTTCCTTTTATTAAAAGCGGCATTATACAGGATATGGGCACCGGTCAGGCCGTCTGAAAAATTTCAGACGGCCTGACCGGTTGCCCTCAAGCAAAGCGATTGACAGCATATAGGCGTTTCTGCTATGGTTCCGTATCCCCTCAAACGCGCCCATCGTCCAGAGGCCTAGGACACTGCCCTTTCACGGCGGCAACCGGGGTTCTGAACTCGTGGGCGTGCTAGTTTCTTTTGAAGCACAGCTTCACAGGCTGTGCTTTTTCATTATCCGTTTCCCGCTTTCGCCGCCCAATCAGGCCGTCTTTACTTAATTTCAATAAGCTTTTCTTTACAAAGCGTTTTATATACACATTGTTTAAAAGAAAATTTATTGTTCCCCAAATGCCCATCCGGCAGGCGTTTGGGGGCCTTTCGACGGCCTAAGGCAAGACAAACCGCGCTTTCTCTGTTATGGTGGCGGCTGCAAACTCCGGCAACCGGCCGGCTTTTATGCTGTACAACATACAGTAATAATTGATGAATGCAAATTTGAAACTGGTTCTGCCCGCCCTGCTGGCTGCCGCAACCCCTGTCTGCCTGCAGCGTTTTCGGCGATAAATCGAAATCCGAATCGAAACCCGCTCCGGCACCGGCCGAACAGGCTGCCGCACAGACTCCGCAAAAATCTGCCCGAGCCGCCTACTCGTAAACGTCGACTCCATCGACGCGCGTAAAGAAGTGGCCTACAAAATGCGGCGAAGAATCATTGAGCGTGATGTACGGTATGAAAAACAACGAAGTCGTCGTCGCCCGAGTGAAATACCGCGAACAAGTTACCCGGGCCTGTTCCGCGTTACCGCCAATACCAACGACCAAAACGCTTTCTGGGGCCAGGGCATTGCATGGATTGCCGGTAAAGCCGACGCCTCCAACGTAGACAAAGTGGACGGCAACATGCTGACCCTGCGCGGTGCGCAAACCGTTAACGGCAAACCGCAGCTTGTCGATCAAATCGTCGTCAAAGGCTGCGTATTGGATAAGGCGGCCACAGCCAAACTGAACAAATCCGCCGCTGCAAAACCTGCGTCCAAAGGCGCTAAAGGCAAAAAATAAGTTTCGGGATGAATTTTTTACAGTATCACGGCAAAGGCCGTCTGAAAAAAGTTTTCAGACGGCCTTTTTCGTATGGTTCGACCTATTTCGACACCATCAGATACTCAATCAGCACGTTCTTGAAAATAAACCGAATATGCCGAGTCCCAGCACGAGAAACAGCATAACCATACCGAACTTGCCCGCTTTGGATTCTTTTTGCCCAAATTCCAAAATGATGAAACCCAGAAAAATCACCAAACCGGACAGACATATCTTTAACGCCCAATCGGAAGAATTCGGCCTGCTCATTGTTTATTCCTTCCTGCCGAGGGTCTGCCGGCAATCGATTATCAACAGACCTAAGTGTGTACGATATATTTCAGACGGCCTCTCAAAAAGGATAAGGCCGTCTGAATCCTTGTTTTTATTTTAAATTACGCCATTGCCTGTTGCAAATCGGCAATCAGGTCGTCAGGGTATTCCAAGCCGATGGCGAGGCGCAGCAGGCCGGGCCGGATACCTGCGGCCTGTTTGTCTTCGGGCGACATGCGGCCGTGGGTGGTTGTCCACGGATGGGTAATGGTCGAGCGCACGTCCCCCAGATTGGCGGTTTTGGAAAACAGTTCCACTTTGTCGAGCAATGACCACGCCGCGTCTTTTGCCGTCGACTTCGAAACCGACCACGATACCGCCGCCGAGCTGTTGTTTCGCCGCCAACGCCGCCTGCGGATGGCCGGGCAGGCCGGAATAGTAGACGGCTTTTGACTTGAGGTTGTTCGCTCAGCCACCGTGCGATTTTCAGCGCGCCTGCAAACTGTTTTTCCATGCGCACCGACAACGTTTCCACGCCGCTCAACAAAACCCAGGCGTTAAACGGCGACATCGCAAGCCGCAGGAATTGCGGTACACCGCCACCTGCGTCATCAGTTCTTCCGAACCGGACAACACGCCGCCCATCACGCGGCCGTGGCCGTCGATGGCTTTGGTGGCCGACTGTACGGAGATGTCCCGCCCCGTGTTTCAAAGGCTGCTGGCCGACGGGCGAAAGGAAGCTGTTGTCCACCACCAGCAGCGCGCCGACGGCATGGGCGATTTCGGACAGCGCCTCCAAATCGGCCACTTCGTTCAGCAGGGTTCGACGGGGTTTCCAAAACAACGAGTTTCGGTGTTTCCTTAACTGCCGCCCGCCATTCGGACAAATCGGTTTGGGACACCATAGCTACTTCGATGCCGAACTTGGTCACGATGTTATTGATAAAGCCCGCGGTCGTACCGAACAGGCTGCGGCTGGAGACGACATGGTCGCCTGCTTTGAGGAAGGTGAAAAACGACGCCTGAATCGCCGACATGCCGGTCGAAGTCGCCACCGAACGCCCGCACCTTCCAATGCCGAAATGCGCTGCTCGAAGGCCGCAATCGTGGGATTAGCGGTACGGGTATAGGGTGAAACTCTGATTTCTTTGGCAAACAACGCCGCACCCTGCTGTGCGCTTTCAAACATGAAACTGCTGGTCAGAAACAGCGCCTGATTGTGTTCGCGGTATTGCGTCTGCTCTTTGCCGCCGCGGATGGCCCAAGGTTTGCGGGTGAAGTGTTTTGCTCATGTCCGTTCCAATCTGTAAAACCGCGCCCGTTTCCGGTCGAGAACGCGATAGGTTAATTTGTTAACATTCTGCGCCAATCCGCTACGCTTTTCAAGACGGCAGACAAGTTATATCCATATAACGAAGCTAACGAAAAAGGCCGTCTGAAACTTTTTCAGACGGCCTTTTAATCGGACTACAACACTTTCACGATGCTGCACAGGTAATCGATGTTGTCATCGGTAATGCCGGCGACGTTGATGCGGCCGGAGCGCACGGCGTAGATGGCGAACTCGTTTTTCAGGCGGTCGACTTGTTCGGGCGTGAGGCCGCTGAAGGAGAACATGCCGTTTTGTTCGATAATGAAGTCGAAGTCTTGATTTGCGCCTTTGGCTTTGAGCAGTTCGACGAATTTTTGGCGCATGGCTTTGATGCGGCCGCGCATTTCGTCGAGTTCGGCAATCCAGCGGGCTTTCAAATCCGCGTCTTTCACACTAAGGCGATGGTGTTCGCGCCGTGTGAGGCGGGTTGGAGTAGAGGTGCGGATGATGGTTTTGACTTCGGCTGTGGGCGCGGGCGGCGGTTGCTTCGTCTTCTGCGACTAAGGTGAAATCGCGCCGACGCGTTCGTTGTACATGCCGAGTTTTTTGGAACAGGAGCTGGCGATGAGCAATTCTTTGTTGTATTTCAAGAAGTGCGCAAGCCGTATGCGTCTTCTTCGAGGCTCGTTGCCGAAGCCTTTGGTAGGCGAAAGTCAAACAGGGGCAGCCAGCCTTTTCGGCGGAGAGTTTGGCGAGGGTTTCCCATTGTTCGGGCGTGGGGTCGATGCCGGTGGGTTGTGGCAGCAGCCGTGCAACAGGACGATGTCGCCTTTTTGCGCTTGGCCGAGGTCTTCAATCATGCCGTCCCAGTCTCGGGCCGTGTTTGGCGGCGTCGTAGTAGCGGTAGGGCTTGTCTTGGATGCCGACGGCTTTGAAAGATGGCGTTGTGGTTGGGCCATGTGGGGTTGGAAATCCAGACGGTTTGTGCGTTCAACTGGCGTTTAGCGAACTCGGCGGCACTACGCATGCGCCTGTGCCGCCGAGGCTTTTGGGCGGTTTTGGCGCGGCGGTTGGCGACGATTTCGTGGTCTGCGCCAAAGAGGAGGATTTGGGTTTGCTCGTTGTAGCTCTGGCAACACCGTCGATGGTGAGGTAGTTTTGGTGGTTTCGCTCTCGAGCAGGCGTTTTTCGGCTTCTTTGACGGCTTTGACGATGGGGTCGCGCCGGATGCGTCTTTATATACGCCGATGCCGAGGTTGACTTTTTCGGGACGGGTTTCGGCTTTGAATGCTTCAGCCCAGCTCTAAGATGGGATCTGCAGGGGCGGCTTCGATGTGCTTGAAGAACATGGTGTTTTCCTCTAAATCGGGCAGTGTGAAAAATGGCGAGGATTTCTGGCGGAGATTTTACGCCGATTCATGTCGTTCTGAAAAACCGCCGCCCCGTTTCAGACGGCCTTATCTCACGCAAAAAGGCGGGCTGTCATCCGCCCGCCGTCATGTTTTTCGCCGGTATTTACCGCCCGTCTTCCGGTTCCGGCTCGGGTATTTCGAACACTCCGCAGATGAGCGCGAAGGTGTTGTTGGTGGTCATGGTCTTGCCGGGCGTGTCGGACAATCTGGCCACCGACTGGCCGCTGCATTCGACCAGTTTCAGCACGATATTGAGCGGGACATGCCCCATGTCGTTGGTGAGGTTGGTCCGATGCCGAAACTGGTTTTTGAAACGGCCTTTGAAATACTGGTGCAGCGCCCACGAGCGTTCGATGTCGAGGCCGTCTGAAAAGGTGAGCATTTTGGTGCGGCTGTCGATTTTGAGTTTTTGTAGTGGGCATAGGCTTTGTCGCCCCATTCGTAGGGGTCGCCGCCGTCGGCGCAGGCCGTCGAAGAGTTTAGCGAAGTAGAGGTCGAAGTCGCGCAGGAAGGCGTCCATGCCGACCACGTCGGTCAGGGCGATACCAAGTCGCCGCGGTATTCGTGTACCCAGCTCCAAGGCGGCGCGCTGGAAGTCGCGCAGACGCGAATCGAAGGCTTGAAAGCCTGTGCAAAAACTCGTGCGCCATCGTACCGATGCGGAGTGATACCGAGCTTTTGGCCAGATAGACGTTGCTGGTGCCCGCGCACGATGTCGGGGCGGCTTCAAGCAGGGTGCGGATGACATGTTCCTGCCACGCAAAGGTTGTAGCGGCGGCGCGTACCGAAATCGGAAATGAGAAACGGCGGGTCGGCGGGGTTTTCTTTGCTGTACGGCCAGCTCTTTCAGACGGCCTGCCTTTTCTTGCAGGCGGCGTTCGCCTTCGGCCATGACTTCAGGGCGTTTCAAGCGGCGGAAATACAGTTCGTTGACGATAGACAGAATGCAGATTTCAAAGAACATGCGCCTGAATCATCGGACCTTCGATGCGGATGTTCAGACGGCCTTTCTCGTCGCTCCAATGAGTAACGAAACGGCGTTTGAGCTGAAAACAGTTCCAAATAATCGACGAAATCGCTTTTGATAAAACGCAGGCGGCGCAGGTAATCCAGCCTCGTCGTCCTGAAAGCGCAGCATCACACAACGCTTCCAGTTCGCGCTCGAAATCTTCCCGGATGTCCGCCAGCGGATAAACGGTGGTCTCGTTGCGGCAGCGGAACTCATACACGCTGTGCGCCTGCGAGAACTGGTGCAACAGACCTGCAACATGGTGAATTGTATAAACTCGGTATCGAGCGAGGGATTGGATTATCGGTGTCATATCGTTTGTCCGTTGTTGGAAAATATCGGGAAAAATGGAACGGGAACGCGGCCGACGCGGTATCCGGCGTCCGGATGCGTTCCGATATTGTTCTACAATATCTCAATATTGACCTGCAATATTTCAAATAGTTTCGTCCGCAGCAGCTTCCGTTTCTTCGTTTTTAAATGAATCTCGATTTCACCGTAGCTTTCGGGCTGCACAACTGACCAACCCTCCTTCGCCAGTTCCAGCAGCGCGATGAAATTGACCACCAGATAGGCCGCGCCCTGCTCCGGCCGGAACAGGGCGGAAAACCGGCTGAAACCTTTTTCGTTCAAAATCGCAGAATCGACGTCATCTGCGCGTACCGAGATGGCTTCGCGCACTACTTCGCTGGCTGCGCGTGTGCTTGGCGCGGGAAAGGATGCCGAGCCAGGCCTGCGTCAGGTCGGCGACATAAACTTCAGGCAGCTTTGGCTTCGACGGCGATTTCCAGCGGCAGGTATGCCCAAGCGAAATCGCGCCCCGCCCGCGGCAGTGCGTCCAACCCTGCGCCGCGAGCTTCATCTGCTCGTAAGCCAAGAGCCTGCGCACCAGTTCCGCGCGCGGGTCGGCCTCTTCCTCTTCCGCCTCTTGCGGACGCGGCAGCAGCAGGCGCGATTTGATTTCAATCAGCACCGCCGCCATCAGCAGGGTATTCCGCCGCCAAATCAAACTGATAGGCTTCCATTTGGGCAATGTAGTGCAGATATTGCTCGGTGATTTTTCACTCATCGGAATATCGAGCACGTCAATGTTTCTGCTTGCGAATCAGGTGCAGCAGCAAATCCAGCGGCCCCTGAAAACTGCCCAGCACCACTTTCAGCGCGTCCGGCGGGATGAACAAATCCCTGCGGCACATCGGTAACGGGTTGGCCGAACACCCATGCAATGGTATTTCAGACGGCATCGACGGTTGTGCGGACGGCACGGCGGTACCGGCGGCAAAGTCGGGCTGCGGCATCATCGCGTTTTTCCCTTTTCCGGTGTTTTCAGACGGCCTCACACCGGCCGCCACCGCATCTACCGCCGCCTGCGCGCAATACAGGCCGAACGTTGCCGTTACCAGCATACTCGCCCCGTAACCCGCGCACGACAACCCCTGCGGCGACGCGTCCGCGCGCACTACGCGCCGCCCGACTGCGGCGGCGTGATGTTTTCGGCGGAATAAAACGCACGGCACGCGCATTTTTTCTTTCGTGTCGCGGCTGAAGCCGTAACGCTTGCGCAGCGTGTAGCGCAGATTGGCCAACAGCGGGTCGTGCGTTACCTTAGACAAATCGGCAGTGCGGATAAGCGCGGGATGTTTCTGCCCGCCTCGCGCCGCCGCTGATGATGAAAGGCCGGCTCGCTGCGCACGAAATATGCGGCCATCGCCGCTTTCACGCGCACCTGGTCGATGGCGTCGATAACGAAGTCGAAAGGCCGTCTGAAAAGCGTTTCCAGATTGTCTTCGTCCACAAAATCCTCGATTTCCTCCACCTCACACTGCGGATTGATTTGCAGGATGCGTTCGTGCAGCGCCGTTACCTTCGGCTTGCCGAAATCGTCGGTCAGCGCATGGAGCTGGCGGTTGACGTTGGACTCGCCACATTGTCCAAGTCAATCAGGGTCAGCCGGCTGATACCCGTGCGCGCCAGCGCCTCGACCGCCCACGAACCGACGCCGCCCACGCCGACCACGCAGACATGCGCCCTTTGCGGAAACGTTGCAGCGCATCGTCGCCGTACAGCTGCGCGCGATGCCGCCGAAACGGCGTGAAAACAAGAAATCGGTATCGGACATATTCTGCCTTGCGGTGGGTCAAAATCGGTAGGGAAGTGCTGGAAATATTGTTCGGACGCATTATACTTGAAAGCGCGGGGGTTGTTGCACAAACTGCGGAAATAACAGCCATAATCGAAACTCACTTTACAACCCTGCCGCTTGATGCGGTGCGCCAAGGAGAATGAATATGTACAAACATTTCAGTTGTTGCTGTCGACGGCAGCGAAACCGCCTGAATGCGTTGAAACATGCAGCCGATCTGGCAAGCTCGGTTCAAGCCCGCCTGTCGCTGGTCCATGTGGCCAATCCGGCTGAATACATGGCGCTCGCGCCCGAATTCCTCCAGCACGAAAGCTATGAAGCCGCTGCGGTGGCGCAAGGCAACGAAGTTTTTGGACTTCGCGGAGAAAACGGCGGCGGGATACGGCGTGACCGATGTTGTGAAGCACCCTGCTCGTCGCCAACAGAGCGCGCGCGCAGAAATGGCGCAGGATTTGGTGGATTACGCCGATGAAAACGGTGCCGACCTTCTGGTATTGGCACCCACGGTCGCACCGGCCTGATGCACCTCCTGATGGGCAGCTTTTGCCGAAACCGTTATGCGTCAGAGCTCACCTGCCGCTGCTGATTATCCGCAGCAAAGCGGAAGAAGAAGAGGCTTGAATCGGGAATACCCCGCGAGCCAAAGGCACTAAGGAGCGATGATACGAGAGGCCGTCTGAAATCCAGTTTCAGACGGCCTCTCAGGCGTTTTAGCCGGTTTGCAGGGTAACGGCCTTTTGCATCCTTTTGAAAAACAACGGCCGCATATCCCCTGCCTACCAAAGGTTAAACCACCTTTATCCTGCTGTTTTTCCTACTGCGCCGCCCTGTCCGTTCTGCACTTCGCGCTGTTCCCGACGGTAATCCCACGGCGCCTGCGGGTGCAGCCCGTTCCACAATCCGTTGCGGCTCTGGCGCGCATTTTCCTGGCGGCGGCATAGGCGGCATAGTCCGTCAGCTTCGCGGCATAGGCATTGTAATGCCATGCCGCGCCATCCCGAATCTGCATCAGGTTCAAGTCCTCGCCGTCCATGCGGACCTGCGCGACTTCCCGCCCGGTAGCGGTCAAGCTCGAAAAACGGTAACATTCACGTTTTCGCCGTCCGCCGCCCTTTTCAGGTTTTTGATGCGAACGGCGCCGTAAGCCCTGCTGCACTCGGGCGCGTCGATATAGGCCAAGCGAATTTTATGTTTGAGGCCGTCGCTGTCGGTAACGTGCAGGGTGTCGCCGTCGGATACGGAGCTTACGCGGCCGGTATAGGCCTGTTTGCTTATGCTCTTTCTGCGCTCTGGCTGTTTTTGCCGTACTACGGATGACAGCAGTTCGGTCAGGTCTTCGGGAACGGTGCCGCTGATTTTCCGTGCGGCGGCAAGGCCCGTGTCCAGCCATTCCGTCTGCCCGCTGCCGAGCACACCGAGCAATGCGTATGATGATTGCGGCCTTTTTGAACATAATCGGGTTTTTCCCGTATGATATTTGATAATCAGGCCGTCTGAAAAATTTTCAGACGGCCTATCCTGTTTTTAAACTGATTTTTCAGGCATTATCGGATTCAAGTCAGTTTTGGCCGGGCAGGATGACTTTTCGCGCCCTGTTCGGTACCCAATATCAGCACGTCGGCGGCGTTATGGCCGAAGATGCCGCTTTCCACCACGCCGGTAATGCGGTTGATTTTCGTCTTCCATGCTGACCGGACGGTCGATGTGCAGGCCGTATGCGTCTACAATCTGATTGCCGTTGAAAGTGGGTGAAACCGACGCGCAGTTCCGGTTCGCCGCCCATCGCCACCAGCTTGCGCGACACCAGCGAACGCGCGTGGGGATGACTTCCACCGGCAGCGGGAATTTGCCCAAAACGGGATACATATTTGCTTTCGTCGGCAATGCAGACGAATTTATCAGACGCGCTGGCGACGATTTTTCGTTCAGATGCGCGCCGCCGCCGCCTCTAATCATTTGCAGGCATACGGTTGACTTCGTCCGGCGCCGTCCCGCACATACACCGCCAAACCAGACACGTCGGATAAGGATACTTCGGGAATGCCGTATTTTGCCAAAAGTTCGCTGGATTTCACGGAAGTGGAAACCGCCCCTTTAATCTGTTTGCCGCTTTTTGCCCCAAAAGCCTCGATGAAGATATTGATGGTCGAGCCGGTACCGATGCCGATGTATTCGTTTTCAGGTACGAATTCCACCGCTTTTTCAGCAGCAACGCGTTTCAGTTCGTCTTGAGTAGCCATGATGTTTTTTCCTAATCGGTTGGGGAAGGTAGATTGTTTTCGATACTAACACTTTTCATGCCGCCAGTCATGGGGTATCGGCTTTTTGCAGCAATACCGCCGCCTGCGCCTCGATGGCTTCCATGCGCCCCAGATAGCCGAGTTTTTCGTTGGTTTTGCCTTTGATATTGACACAGGCCGTCTGAATGCCCAAATCGGCGGCAATGTTGGCGCGCATGAGCAGTGAATGTGCGGCGCGAGTTGGGCTTTTTGCGCGATGATGGTCGTCCACGTTCACAACGTGCCAGCTCTAGAGCCTGCTACGCTTTGATACGCTTCGCGCAACAAGACGCGGCTGCTCGGCATCTTTGAACTCCTGGCAGCGGTATCGGGAAATGCTGCCGATGTCGCCCAGACCCGCCGCGCCGAGCAAAACGTCGGTAATCGGGACGTGCAAAAGCGCGTCGGCATCGGAACGACCGAGCAGGCCTTTTCAAACGGGATATTTACGCCGCCGAGTATCAAATCGCGCCTTCGACGAGTTGCGACATCGTAGCCCTTGTCCGATACGGATATTCATGTTTTGTCCTCAATGTCAGGTCGTCTGAAAACGATTTTCAGATCTGACCTGCAACAACAGCCTCCACAATAAATTCATCCTGCGGCAGCGTCAGCTAATTGCGCGTATCGCCCTGCACCAGCAGCGGCTGCACGCCCAGCTTTTTCCACCGCCGACGCTTCGTCTGTAATATCGCTCAAATCCTCTGCCGACAAAGCTCGGTGCAACAAGGTCGTCTGAAAAAGTTGCGGGTTTGCGCCTGCCACAATCCGGCGCGGGATACGGTTTCGCCGGATATGGTTTTTACCATCGGCGCGTTTGAGCGTATCGGCAACGAGGTATGTGCCAAAAATACCGCCCTGCTCTTTGTCCGCCCGCTCTTCAATCAGACGGTCAACGCCCTCGGGCGGCAGGGCAGCAACGGCGGCGTCGTGAACAAGAATGTTGTCCTGCTCCGCCGCCAAGCCTTGCGCCAGCAATCGCGGATACGCCGTTGCGCACCGTTTCGGCACGGCTTGCTCCGCCTGTACGCGGAAATACGCGTGTTTTACTGGAAGGGTCGTCTGAAACGTTTGGTCTTCGGGCGATACGATGACGGCAATCAAATCGATGGCAGGATGGTTTTTCAAAAGATGTCTATCGTATGCTGCAACACGGTTTTGCCGTTGATTTCAACGTATTGCTTGGGCTTTTCCCTGCCCAAAGCGCGCTCCGATACCGGCGGCCGGAATCAGAGCGATATTGGAGCGCGTCATGCTTTCGGCTCCGGCTGTTTCTGGCTTTGCGCCATAGACAGGCTTCGCCCAAAACCGTCCAGATATTGTTCTGTGTGCGGCGAGTTCCTCTGCGCTGGCTTCTGATAACCTTCAAATGCGCCGGACGCTTGGTTTCGGCAACAATGACCGTTTGACTTCCTCGTCTTCTTCTTTCTTCGCCGCCCATTAAATCAAACTGTTGGCGCGTCATGGCGAGATACACTTCGCCCAAAGCTCGCGGAGTCAATCAACGCGCCGTGCAGCACGCGCTTGCTGCGGTCGACGGAAAGGCGGTTGCACAAAGCATCCAAACTGGCTTTCTGACCGGGGAACATTTCCCGCGCCATCGCCAGCGTGTCGGTCACGGTACAGCCAAGCTCCTCAATGGAAGGCAGTCCCCATACGGCGGAAATTCCATGTTCAGAAGCCGACGTCAAACTTGGCTGCTGTGAATAATCAGCTCGGCATCGCGTATAAAAATCAGCAATCGTCGCCCTACTTCGGCAAACGGCGGTGCGTTTTTCTCTTCCAAAACCTCAATGGTCAAGCCGTGCACCTTTGCAGCCTCTTCAGGCATATCGCGTTCGGGATGGATATATAAATGAAGGTTGTTGTCGGTCATTTGGCGGTTGATCATTTCCAGACCGGCAAACTCGACCAAGCGGTCGCCGCCTTCGGCATAAAGGCCCGTGGTTTCGGTATCAAGGATAATCTGGCGTTTGCTCATAAAAATGTCGTCCTGTTTGAATTGGCTGCATCATACTAAACGGAGAAGTGAAAGTATAGCTCGTTCCCGCCATGCGGACCTGAGGCCGTCTGAAAAGCACCGGTTATTTTCAGGCTTTGATATGAACACCTACAGGACTTTTTGATTTAAATCAAAAATTTTTCAAAATTTATTTTTATTTTAAATCATTAGGTTACCATTGCATTACGACAATAATAACAATTATCATTTGCAATCTTGGATTTTTGCGTATAATCTCAATCCAACGAAACAGCAATCAGCAGAAGGAAAGGAGAAAGAAATGCCGGAAAGTATTTTGAGCAAGTCTCTCTCGACATTCTGAGACTGCATCAACAAACCGTGCGTTCTGCTTTTGGCCACACAATGTTGCAACGATTGCGAAGTGCACGATGCTATATATGTTACCTTAGACGGTCGTATTACGTTTGGCTCCCCTGCATGGCAGAGGCGAAGCAGCCGCAAACCGGTATCCTGCTCATCGAAGACGAAGACAGCCACGCGCGTCTGAGCTGGGTGGCCAGCACAAGGGAAGTCAAACAAAAAGACAGCCCTCTCACAACCGCGTCGTTTCCGCTCTGCAACGCAAAAATGCGGCGGACGAAAACAAATTCAATCAAACCGCCGATGCGCGTTTGCTCGAACTGACCCCTGCAGCAAGGACGGCTGACTACAGACAGCAAAGATTTATCGCTTTCACCCCACGATTTGGTAAAGGCCCTTTATCCGGCAACATATCAATTAGGAGAATTTTGCCTTTGTAACAGCGTTTTGGTAGTGGTTTGTGTTCCTTTTGCGCCCTTAAAAATTTTAGTAAGGCGATGCCGGACGACATACCGCCGTTTTTCCCAACAGCCCGCCGGTTTTTCCAGTAAAATAAGGCCGTCTGAAAGATACCGCTGGAAACCGATATGCAACTGCTCAACACATACAAGCGCAAGGCTTAGGGCAGCCGCAAACAATGCCAGTGGCTGATTGATAACGGTTGCACAGCCGTCAACGGCGAAATCCGCAGCGACGCCAAAAGCAGCATCAAACCGGAAGGTCGGAAACACTGGCCATCGACGGAGAACCCATCTTTGCCGTGCCCCTGCCCTATTTCTATATATTGCTCAACAAGCCTGCCAGATTACGAAACTTCGCACAAAACCACAGCAATACTCCCAGTGTATTCAGCCTGTTTCCCCAATCATATGCGCAATATCGACATGCAGGCGGTCGGCCGTTTGGACGCCGACACCACAGGAGTTTTACTGATTACAAACGACGGACAGTTTAACCATCGGGTTACTTCGCCCAAACACAAGGTTCCCGCAAACTCTCACCGCGTTACTCTAAAACACGCTGCCGACAACCGTCTGTGCGAAACGCTGAAGAACGGCGTATTGCTGCATGATGACAACGAAACAGTCGCTGCCGATGAAGCAGTATTGAAAAACCGACCGTCCTGCTGATGACGATTACCGAAGGCAAATACCACCAGGTTAAACGTGGCGGTTGCCGCCGGCAACCGGGTCGAACGCCTGCACCAGCGAAAAATTCGGCGATTGAGCGCCGACGATCTGCTCCTCCGGCAGTTGGAAATTTATCCGTGTGTAGGAAATTTTCAACCTTTTTCAACAAATTTGTGAAATATTCTGTATTTTTATTTTATAAAAATCAGTTATATAGATATAACAAAATTGTATTAACCTAATTTAACATCATGAAAAGTGAACTATTGTATAATTCACCTGTCTCAGTAACACTTACCCCGCAAGGGTGAGTAAGTGAGTAAGACGTTTTCCTGTATTGTGTTTGGCCATCTATACTTTTTCCCCTTAGTATAGATGGTATCTGCATTTTTTTAATAACTAAAAATATTATCACTATAAAATTATTTTTCTGCCATTTAATTTTTAATTTTACAGCGTAGAAAAATATCTATCTGTCCATTCCTCCCTCTTCCCTGCTTTTTACTCGGCTACCTGCATACAGCTGCAATTACCAACAGCATGCAGACCATTCAAACCTCACTGAAATCGTATCTTCAGACGACTCCATATTCCTCTCGTAGGATATTTTCCTGTTATTATCCAATTTAATAGGAAAATACACTATTTCTCTTTCTATTATTTGGTCAAAGCGGATAAATCCCTCAAGCGTATAATATTACACTTCTTTACCAATTATTTATCCGTATCAAGAATGTCTGCAAACCAAACCCGTCAAACTTGGTCCAACTGTTTGACTTATATCCTCTACCGTTGCCGGCGCGACTGTCGGTTTCGGCGCGACGTGGCGTTTCCCGTATTTGGTCGGTGAAAACGGCGGCGGCGCGTATGTGTTTTTATTCTGTATCGCCATGTTTGTTATCGGTATTCCGATGATTTTGGTGGAAAACGTCATCGGACGGCGCAAAGTGTAGAACGCGCTGGATGCGTTCGGCGGCTCGATGAACGGCAAACCCGTCGCCAAAATTTGGAAACTGGTCGGCTGGATGGGCTTGATTGGTGCGTTTGGCATCATGGCGTATTACATGGTACTCGGCGGCTGGGTGATCAGCTATATCGTTAATATTATTAGCGGAAATCTGAATATTTCCAGCCCTGTCAGCGGCGAAATAACGAAAAGCTTTTTCGCCGAATACATCGAAAACAGCCCTTGGGAAATTGCGTTCTACACTTTCTTGTTTGTCGTTGTGAACCAATGGATTTTTGGTCAAAGGCGTCATCGGCGGCATTGAAAAAGCGGCGAAATACCCTGATGCCGCTGCTGTTTTTGTTCCTGATTGCCGCATGGTCGTGCGCAACGTTGTTCCCTGCCGGGCGCGATGGAAGGGATTACTTTCTATCCGAAGCCTGACTTCAGCAAGATTACCGCCGAACTTTTCGTCTTCGTTTTGGGGCAAGTATTCTTCGCCTTGAGCTTGGGTTTCGGCGTGATGATTACCTTGTCCAGCTATCTGGATAAAAACGAAAATTTGGTGCAAACCGCAGTCATTACCGCAATTACCAATACCATCATCGCCGTACTTGCGGGCTTTATGATTTTCCCGTCGCTCTTCAGTTTCGGCGTCGCGCCCAATTCCGGTCCAACTTTGGTGATTCCAAAGCTTTGCCGATTGTGTTCTCGAATATGTGGGCTGGACCTGTGTTCGCCGTGATTTTTCTTCTCGCTGCTTCTGATTGCTGCGCTGACAACTTCGCTGACCATTTGCGAAGTGTTGATTACGACGATTCAGGAGAAAAACCAAAATCCGCCGTACCGCCGCGATTACGATTGTATTGGCTGCCATCTTTATCTTCGGTAACATTCCGTCCATTCTGAGCTATGGTCCGTGGAAAGACGTTTCCGTGTTCGGCAAAAATATTTTCGATGCCTTTGACTACATCAGCGGCAACATCTTATTTATGCTAACCGCGCTCGGCTCCGCGCTGTTTGTCGGTTTCGTGATGAAGGACGGAAGCGAAGGACGAATTGCTTTATAAAGGCAAACCATACGACGGTCAATATTTGGTTTACCTATGTAAAAATATCTCGTGCCGTTGGTGATTTTTGCTGATTTTCGTCAGCAACTTGTTCTAACCGAACCAGACAATATCCATAAGGCCGTCTGAAAACATGAAACAGGCTTTCAGACGGCCTTTTGTTTCGTTCCTCGCAGCGAAATACGGTATAATCAGGCATTTCAGCACATTACCGACCCGTTTTCAGACGGCCTTTATCTTGAATTTATGGCTACAAAACCTTCCTCTTCCAAATCGCCATCACCGCGACAAAAAAACAGTCCTGCCAAAAACAACACGCGGAAAACCGGTGTCAAAACCCAGCCCAACAAACTTTCAGAAAACCTGAAGGCTGCCAAAGCCCTGCAACGGGACGAAGCCAAGAAAAACCGTCCTGAACATGTCGTCAATCTGATTAACGATACCTTGTGGCTGCTGGGTTTGGTCGTAACCGCCTACATCGGCATTTCTTTGGCCAGCTTCGATATGACCGACCCTGCATGGTCGCACAGCGTGATGCCTGTCGAAGAGGTGCGCAACTTCGGCGGTTTGTTCGGCGCATACCTTTCCGACGTCGGCTACTATCTGTTCGGTCTGTCGTTTTGGTGGTGGATTGCCGCCTCTGCGTGTTTTTTGTATAAAAATTTCCGCCCGTTGCAAAAACAGGAAAACCACAAACCCTACAACCACCGTATCGCAGGCATAGCTTTGCTGTTGCTGTTGTTTTGCAGCCCGATTTTAGAATTTTTCCTTCTTAACAATACACTGGGCGACCGCCCGCCCGTCGGCGCAGGCGGTTTGTCGGCGCAGTCGCCGGTACCGGCTTAAGCTGGCTGTTGGGCAAATCGGGCAGCCTGTTGATTATCGCCGTTATCCTGCTGCTTGCCGTGTCGTTGCTGGCGCAAGTCTCTTGGCTGGAAGTTATGGCCAAAACCGGCCGCAATACCGAAAACATGCTGCTCGGACTGTTCCGCAGGCTGTTTGCGAAAAACAGGAAGGCGTCATTACCGAACTGCCTGACGCGAAAAACACCCGCCGCATGGTCAAAGAAGCCAAAACGATTACCGCCGCCCCGCACCGCTGCTGGAAGGCAGCAGTAACTGTAAAAATTCGGTTTGCCGTGTCTGTCGCCCCTGCCGCCCAAAAATTCAAACCTCGCTGTTTGACGACGAAAACCCTCAACAATCCACCGCCTTCCGGCGAATACCAGAAACCCGCAGTCAACTTGCTGCGCATCCCGCAAAGCGAACCCGTTACCGTCAACCCTGAGGAATTGCAGCAAACCGCCGAGCTTATCGAATCCAAACTGGCAGAGTTCGGCATCGGCGTGCAAGTCGTGTCCGCCACTTCCGGCCCCGTGATTACACGCTATGAAATCGAACCGGCTCAGGGGTGAAAGGCAGCCAGATTGTCGCCTTGTCGAAAGATTTGGCGCGTTCGATGTCTCTTCAGGCAGTGCGCATCGTCGAAACCATCGCCGGCAAAAAAACACGATGGGCATTGAGTTGCCGAACGAAAAACGCCAAGACGTGATGTTGAGCGAAATTCTCTCTCACCCGTGTTTACCGAAGCCAAATCCAAACTGACCGCTGCCTTGGGCAAAGACATCTCCGGCACGCCCGTGGTCGGCGACTTGGCAAAAATGCCGCACCTTTTGGTCGCCGGTATGACCGGTTCGGGCAAATCCGTCGGTGTGAACGGCATGATTATGTCGATGTTGTTCAAAGCCAAACCCGACGAAGTCCGCTTCATCATCGATAGACCCGAAAATGCTGGAACTGAGCATTTACGACGGCATTCCGCACCTGCTCTGCCCCGTCGTTACCGATATGCGCGAAGCAGGATCAGGGCACTGAACTGGTGTGTGGCCGAAATGGAAAAACGCTACCGCCTGCTCTCGCACGCCGGAGTACGCAATTTAGACGGCTTCAACAAAAATCGAAGATGCCAAAGCCGCAGGCAAACCCTGCTCAATCCGTTCAGTCTGAACCCCGACGAACCTGAACCGCTGGAAAAACTGCCGATGATTGTGGTCGTTATCGACGAATTGGCCGACCTGATGATGACCGAACGCAAGCGCCGTCGAGCAACAAATCGCCCGCCTCGCCCAAAAAGCGCGTGCCGCCGGCATTCACAGATCGTCGCCACACAACGCCCCAGCGTCGATGTCGTCACAGGCCCTGATTAAAGCGCCAACATACCCGACGCGTATGGCGTTTACCGTACAAAGCAAATCGACAGCCGCACCATCCTCGACCAGATGGGAGCGGACGAATTGCTGAAATACGGCGACTCATTGTTCCTGCAACCGGGCAGCGCCGAACCCGTGCGGCTGCAGGCGCGTTCGTTTCGGACGACGAAGTACACCAAGTCGTCAACTTCGTCAAAGCAAGCGCCCGCCGACTATATTGAAGGTTTGCTCAGCGGCGAAGCCGCACTGGAAACCACCAACATCGTCAATCCGAATGCAGGCAGCGACGAACTGTTCGATCAAGCCGTCGCCTTCATCCTCGAGTCGCGCAAGACCTCCATCTCCGCATTGCAGCGGCAGCTGCGCGTCGGTTACAACCGAGCCGCCAACCCTGATGGAGGCACTGGAAAACGCCGGTATCGTCTCCTGCCGACGCCGGCGAGCCGGCGCATTTTGGCACAAAAAGACAATGCCTAAACAAGCAATCCTAAAAAAGGCCGTCTGAAAACCTCCGCAGGCATTTTCAGACGGCCTTTTCCCGAATTGGACTGCATCTCCCTGCAAAATATATTTTATCCGAACATTGTGATATACTTTTGCGGCTGAATTTTTACCTTTTTCCGCCTTAGAAACTGCGACAGGAAAACAATACGTTCCGGGCCCCTGCTGACATCACTTTCCGCAAAGGCGGGAAACCGTTATCCGTTTATCAATCAACACAACAAATTAAGGGCTTACGATGAGCGTAACTGTTGAAACTTTTAGAAAAACTTGGAACGCAAAGTAATGAGTGTCTTTGGCTTGGGCCGACATTAACGCTGAAACCGACAAACGTCTGAAACAAACCCAACGCCGCGTTAAAATCGACGGCTTCCGTCCGGGCAAAGCCCCGCTGAAAATGGTCGCCTCTATGTACGGCGCAAGCGCTCAGAACGAAGTTATAAACGAATTGGTGCAACGCGCGTTCTACGACATCGCCGTAAGCGAAAACCTGAAAGTCGCCGGCTTCCCCGTTTTGAAGGCGTGGAAGAACAGGACGACAAAGATTCACTCAAAATCGCCGCCATCTTCGAAGTATTCCCCGAAGTCAGCATCGGCGATTTATCCGCCAGCGAAATCGAAAAAGTAACTTCCGAAGTCGGTGACGCCGAAGTCGAGAAAACCGTGGAAATCCTGCGCAAACAACGTACCCGTTTCAACCATGTCGACCGCGCGGCCCAAAACAGCGACCGCGTCATCATCGACTTTGACAGGTAAAAATCGACGGCGAACCCTTTGCCGGCGGTTCTTCTAAAAATTACGCCTTCGTACTGGGTTCCGGTCAGATGCTGCCTGAATTTGAAGCCGGCATCGCAGGCATGAAAGCGGGCGAAAGCAAGGACGTGGAAGTCAACTTCCCCGAAGACTACCACGGTAAAGACGTTGCCGGTAAAACCGCAGTATTCACCATCACCCTGAACAACGTATCCGAAGCCACCCTACCGGAAGTGGATGCCGAATTTGCCAAAGCGTTAGGCATTGCAGACGGCGATGTTGCCCAAAAATGCGCGAAGAAGTGAAGAAAAACGTGGCGCGCGAGTGGAGCGCCGTACGCAAGAACAAAACCAAAGAATCCGTGATGGATGCGCTGCTCAAAGCGGTCGAGCTCCAGTGCCCAACGCCCTTGTCAACGACGAAGCCGCACGGCTGGCGGAAGAAATGAAGCAGAACTTTGTCAATCAAGGCATGGCTAATGCAGGCTGAGTGAACCTGCCGGCGGATATGTTCAAAAGAACAGGCGCACCGCCGCGTGGCATTGGGCCTGATTCTGGCCAAACTGGTTGAAGAAAACAAACTGGAACCGACCGAAGAGCAAATCAAAGCTGTGGTTGCCAACTTTGCCGAAAGCTATGAAGACCCGCAGGAAGTCATTGATTGGTATTACGCGGACGCAAGCCGCCTGCAGGGCCCGACATCACTGGCCGTCGAAAGCAACGTCGTCAACTTCGTGCTGGGTAAAGCCAAAGTAACCGAAAAACCTTATCGTTCGACGAAGTCATGGGTGCTCAAGCCTAAGGCCGTCTGAAACAGATATGAAAGCACCGAAGCGGCGCATAGCGTGTTTTGGTGCTTTTCAACCATTTACAGGAAACAAAAAATGACCTTCGACTTCAATAATTACCTCGTGCCGACCGTTATCGAGCAAAGCGGCCGGGGCGAACGCGCTTTTGATATTTATTCACGTCTGCTCAAAGAACGCATCGTATTTCTGGTCGGTCCGGTGGACGACCAATCCGCCAATCTGGTCGTGGCGCAACTGCTGTTTCTGAAAGCGAAAAATCCCGACAAAGATATTTTCTTTTACATCAATTCTCCGGGCGGCTCCGGTATCGGCGGGCATGTCGATTTACGACACTATGAACTTTATCAAACCCAACGTATCGACCCTGTGTCTCGCCAATGCCGCCAGCATGGGGGCATTCCCTGCTGTCCGCCGGTGAAAAGGCAAACGCTTCGCCCCTGCCCAACAGCCGCATTATGATTCACCAGCCGCTCATCAGCGGCGGCCTCTCAGGTCAGGCATCAGACATTGAAATCCACGCAAGAGTTGCTCAAAGCTGAAAGAAAAAGCTCAACCGCCTGCTCGCCAAACATTGCGGCCGCGATCTGGGCCGATTTGGAACGCGACACCGACCGCGACAACTACATGTCGGCTGAGGAAGCCAAAGAATACGGCTTGGTCGATCAGTTTTGGAAAAACCGCGCCTCCCATGCAGGCGTGACGACGGTAACGTAAAGGCCGTCTGAAACCGAAGTTTCAGACGACCTTTTCCATTTATATCAAACGTTCGGAATCAAATCACTCCGTATTGGCCGTCACATCATCTGCAACCTACGGCCTTCAACAGTTGCGAAGCGGTATAGCTTCCTCCCGAAGCGAATGTGAAACTATCGGCATTATTTGTGTGAGCATTCAGGATAGTCAGCGTATCGTCGGTACCTTTCAACCGATTGTCCAGTTGGTACCGGTGGTGATTTCAAATCTTTGATGCTCAGGCCGTCTGAAAAACGCACGCCGGCCTCGCCGACCCCTTCTCCGATACTCAGGGTATCATGTCCGCTCCCCTTGCCGAAGACTACGGTATCGGAATCTCCCTTGAAAGTAATCTTATCGTCGCCGATACCGGCATCAACGATTGTTTTTCGCTCCACTTCAACGGTATCGTTACCCTTGCCTCCGTAAAAAGTGGTGTTTTTGAGATAATCTCCTTGGATATGAATTTTTATCTCCTTTATCCGTACCGTAGATTATGTGTTCCCTTCCTTCATAAAAAGAACTGCTTGGACCTATTGTCCCTATCATCCAGATATTCGATTACCTTGCCGTCGTCGGATAAATGCGAAATTCGCAAGCCGAAATGCTGGATAATCTGATTGAAAGTATAGCTGCCGCTATCAAATTCAAAATTGGACACCGCCCCCATCCACATCTGGTTTTTGATGGTCAGCACATCATCCGTACCTTTAATCGAAATATTCCATGTATCTCCGTCTGTACGGGAGTGGTAACAAAAATCATTAAGATGGGGCATATAGCCGATACCTTCTTTGCCGTATCCACGGGTTACGGAAATTGACAGTCATCCAGCGTCAGTCCGCCGGTGAATTTCACCGTATTCGCATGGATGAAGGAGTGTATCTCGTCATCAAGATCAAACATGAAATCAAAGATGGTATCGTGCCCGTACCCTTTGCCGAAAATATAGGTATCCTTATGCAATCCTCCTTCCAGATAATCATTACCCGCGCCCCCATCCAGCAAATCGTCTCCCGAATCTGCATAAAGTCTGTCATGTGCCGTTACCGCCATAGAGTTTATCGTCAGGCACACCCAAAATTAAGGCACTGTGTTCAACAATGAGGTCATCCCCGTCTCCACCGTAGAGGGTATCCCTTCCGTCGCTGCCGCCATTAATATAATCATCGTCGACCGTTCCCCGCAGCGTGTCATTTTCCTGAGGTACCGTACAGGCTTTTTACCGTAATGCCCTCCGCTCACCGCTTTCTGAAACTCGTCCACACAGTAGATTTTTCCGCCGATTTCAAATCTGCTGATAACCGGATTGGACAGGCTGTCTGAAAACTGGCGGCTGATGGTCATTTCCTCTTACGGAAGCAATAATCCAATCCGTACCGCCGCCGTCGACTGCACGGGTAAACAGCCTAAGCGTACCGATATCGATTTTATCGTCGAATCTGACGGTATTGCGGTCGGAAGCCTCATCGATAACGGTAGTTTTCCCGTCGAAGAGATAAATATCGTTGCCCTTTCCGCCATACAGACGGTCTTTACCCGTTCCGCCGTCCAAAAATATCGTTGCCGGCTCCCGCCATAGATAATATCGTCTCCCTTTCCACCATAGAGCCTGTCGTTTCCATCACCTCCGTTGATGTGATCGTTGCCGGCTCCGCCATCTACGATATCGTTACCCCGACCGCTGTACAGACGGTTACGGCCTGCATTGCCTACCAGCAAATTATCGGCATTATTGCCCGCGCCATAAATATTTGCCTCTCCCAATAACTCAAGATTCTCAACATTGGCCGGCAAAAGTATAGCTGATACTGCTGTTTACGCTGTCAATCCCTTCGCCCGGATTTTCAATAACCGTATCTCCGATGTCGTCCACTTTGTAAGTATCGTTTCCGACGCCGCCGTGCATGGTATCTTGCCCCTGATCGCCCCAGAGTTTGTCGTGTCCATCGCCGCCGTTGAGCGTGTCGTTGCCATCCCCGCCGATCAATTCGTCATTTCCGGCATATCCGTTGAGCGTATCGTTACCGACGCCGCCGTCAATAACATCCCTACCGTCCGTACCGTTTATAACGTCATCTTTGGCAGTTCCCAGCGATTTTTATTTTTAGGCGGTTCTTCATAAGTCGGCCGAGACAGCCCTTCTTTCAGCAAAGCCAATTCACGCGCCGTATAAGTCTCTGCTTCGAATTGAAACCGGTTGACGGCGGGTTCGGTTTCTGTTTTCAAATATTGGTTGCGGATGGTTAACGAAGTTTCATCATTGATTTTTGATGACCCAATCCGTATTGCCGGAAACATTGGTTGTCTGCGCGATTGAAATTTTATCTGCACGGATTCCGCTGCCGAATCGCACGGTATTGTTACCTTGATTATCAATGATGGTATCGTGCCCGCTGTCGGCATTGAAAACAAAAGTATCTTCGCCCATATCGCCCTGCAATATATCGTTACCCTTGCCGCCGTTGAGAATATCGTCGCCGTTACCGCCATAAAGCCTCGTCGTCACCTTCGTCACCGTTGACCGAATCTTTGCCGTCGCCTCCGTAGAGTTTGTCGTTACCCTCGCCACCGTTGATATTGTCTTCACCGCCCATGCCGTAGACGGTATCGTTGCCGCGGCCGCCGTTCAAACGGTTGTAACCGTCGTTGCCGGTCAGAGTATTGTCGGCATTGTTACCCAAACCGTAAATATTCTGCGTACCGGTCAGCGTAAGGTTTTCAACATTATTCGGCAAAACGTAGCTGACATTGCTGTACTACACTCGTCCGTACCGCCGTTGACGGCTTCATTGATTTTATCCGTGCTGCCGGTTACATAATAAACATCGTCTGCCGCCGTCTCCTGCATGGTTTTCGGAGACGCTTCTTTAATTGGGCTTACTGCATAGACAGTGTGTGCTTTTGTTAAAACATTACCTTTGTTCGCTTCCATGATTTATATTTCCCGTCAGTAGACTTCATTTCAATTTTTACAGTATTTAAAATTACTGCGAAGCTATCTCGACTTTAATTTTTCATAATAGTTCAAATCTTTTCTTTAAATAAAGTTTACGGTGAATTCCGCAATTTATTACAGACAATTTATTGATTGATACTCTCCCATACAAAAAATAGAAGAAGGCCGTCTGAAATCTTTGCAGATTTTTCAGACGGCCTTTTTATGCTCAAAAATCCAGTTACTGCACTACAGCGAACGGGCTACCTCGATAACGTCGAAACATTCAAGCTGATCGCCTTCCAAGATCTCGTTGAAGTTTTTCAGCATCAGGCCGCATTCGAAAGCCCATGCGTACTTCTTTAACATCGTCTTTAAAAGCGTTTCAACGAGGCAAGTTCGCCGGTATGAATAACGACATTGTTGCGAATCAAACGGATGTGTGAATCGCGTTTTACCACGCCGTCGGTAACCATACAGCCCGCAATATGCCAACCTTGGATACGCTGATAACCTGGCGGATTTCCACCGTACCGGTAACCTGCTCTTTCTGTTCCGGCGCCAACATTCCGCTCATGGCGGCCTTCACGTCGTCGATGGCGTCGTAAACAATGTTGCAGTAGCGGATTTCCACATCCTCATTTTCCGCCAACTTGCGGGCGGAAGCATCGGCACGCACATTAAAGCCGATAATGAACGCGCCCGGAAGCAATGGCAAGGTTGACATCGGATTCGGTAATCCCGCCGACACCGCTGTGCAACACGTTCACCACCACTTCTTCGTTGGACAGTTTTTTCAGACTGCCTGCCAAGGCTTCGTAAGAACCTTGCACGTCGGCCTTGATAATGACCGACAACGACTGGGCTTGCTTTCGCCCATATTGTTGAACATATTTTTCCAGCTTCGCCGCCTGTTGCTTGGCCAAACGCACATCGCGGTATTTGCCTTGGCGGAACAATGCGATTTCACGGGCTTTTTCTCGTCCGCCAATACCATTGCATCTTCGCCTGCATTCGGCACGTCCGACAAACCGAGGATTTCCACAGGAATCGACGGACCTGCCTCATTAATGGCCTTGCCGTTTTCATCGGTCATGGCACGGATTTTGCCAAAAGCCGTACCGGCCAGCAGCATATCGCCTTTTTTCAGCGTACCGCTTTGCACCAACAATGTTGCTACCGCGCCGCGCCCCTTATCAAGGCGGGCCTCAACGATGATACCTTTGGCCGGAGCATCGACAGGCGCGGTCAGTTCCAACACCTCCGCCTCCAGCAACACCGCCTCCAGCAACGCATCAATGTTCAAACCTTTTTGGCAGAAACATCGACAAACTGGACATTACCGCCCCATTCGTCAGGCACGACTTCATGCGCGGTCAGCTCTTGGCGGATACGCTCGGGATTGGCAGCCTCTTTATCGATTTTTGTTTACCGCTACCACCATCGGCACGCCCGCTGCTTTCGCATGTGCAATGGCTTCGATGGTTTGCGGCATCACGCCGTCGTCGGCTGCAACCACGAGAATCACGATGTCGGTTGCTTTCGCACCGCGCGCGCGCATGGCGGTAAACGCTTCGTGACCCGGAGTATCCAAGAAGGTAATCACGCCGCGCGGAGTTTCAACGTGGTATGCACCGATGTGCTGGGTAATGCCGCCCGCTTCGCCTTGTACCACTTTGGCGCGGCGGATATGAGTCCAACAGCGAGGTTTTACCGTGGTCGACGTGACCCATGACGGTAACAACTCGGCGGACGCGGCAGAGCTTCGGCCTCTGTTGCTTCTACGCCCTCATCCAAGAATGCTTCGGGATCGTCGGCGGCGGCAGGTTTGCCGATGTGGCCGAGTTCTTCCACCACAATCAGGGCGGTGTCTTGGTCGATGGATTGGTTGATGGTAACCATCATACCCATTTTCATCAGGGCTTTGACGACTTCCACGCCTTTTGACTGCCATTTTGTGCGCCAAGTCGGCCACGGTAATGGTTTCGGGAACCAAGACTTCGTGTACGACAGGTTCGGTCGGCGCTTGGAAAGCATGTTGGTTCGGCTCGAGCTTCAGCTTTTGCCTTTCTTGCCGCCGCGTACGCGTTCCTCATCACCGCCGCGTTCCGCATTACGGTCGCGGCCGCCTTTTGCCGCCTTTTACCTTTGCTGTTGCGGCTTTGGTTATCATCGTCGCGGTTGTGACGGTCGTCTTTTTCATGCGGGCGGAGCCGGCGGCTTTATCACCGGCAGCCGCTGCTTTTTCAGACGGCCTCTGTGAAGATTCCGCCGTTTTAACGCCGCCTTGTTCGGCGGACTTACCTTCTTTGGCAGCCTTTGCTTCCCTGCTGTACTTGTTGCCTCATGGCTTCGCGGCGTGCTTGGCGCTCCTGTTTTTCCTTCAGCAACGCCTCCTGATGCGCGCGCATGGCGGCGGCCCTGCGTGCCTCTTCGTCACGCTGCGCCTGTTCTGCCGCGCTGACTACGGGTTGCGGCACCTCCGGTTCGACGGTCGTTTTTCGTTTTCCTTGATTTGGCTGATTTACCCTGTTTGGCCGGTCGAGTTTCTTTGGGTTGCGATTCCTCTTTGGCGGGATGTTCCGTTTTGCCCGCTTTCTCTGTTCCGGTTTTTGCCTCTTTGGCAGCTTTCAACTTGCCGCTTCCGCTTGCGCTTTTAGCTTTTTCTTCCGCCGCTTTTTTTCAGCGGCAGCCTTATCCGCTTCCGCTTTCTCTGCCGCGGCTTTTTCCGCTTCAGCCCTTGCAGGGCTTCCCGCCGCGGCCGCCTGCATTTTGACTTTTTTCCGCTTCGGCTTTGGCTGTTTCCGTTGATATTTCCGCAGAAGGAATCACGACCGCGCGGCTGCGGCGGCGGGTTTCACTTCACTCCGCCGACAGTGCTTTTCTTCGGTTCTGGTACGGCGCACGCTGATGGTACCGCCGCCTTCATTACCGTTTTTTCTTTTGCAGGTAATCGCGCAAACGGCTTTTATCTTCCAAAGTGAGGCCGTCTGAACCGCTGTTTTTCCACACCGGCGCTTTTTAATTGTTTCAGCAGGTCGTCTACCGACCTTTTCAGTTCGGCGGCAAATTGTTCTACTGTCGTGTTACTCATCTATTACCCCCTCAGTTGCTTTCGGTAAACCAGTGTTCGCGGGCGGCCAAAATAACTTTTTTGGCTTCCTCTTCAGTAACGCCGGTAATTTCAATCAGTTCGTCCACGGCCAGTTCGGCCAAATCGTCACGGGTGATGATACCCTGCCTGTGCCAAATCCCGCAGCATTTCGGTATCCAACCCTCCAGCGAACGCAGGTCGTCGGCCACATCCTCCAGTTTTTCTTCGGAAGCAATGGCCAGCGTCAGAATCGCATCGCGCGCACGATTGCGCAAAACCTCCACGATTTCCTCGTCGAAAACCGTCGATTTCCAACAGTTCCGCAGCCGGCACATACGCCACTTCTTCCAGCGTGGCAAATCCTTCCTGTAACAGAATGTCGGCGGTTTCTTCGTCGATGTTCAGATGTTCGGTAAAGAGTTTGCGGATGGCTTCGTCTTCTGCCGCATTGCGCCTCGTCAGCTTCGGCCACGGTCATGATGTTCAACTGCCATTCGGTCAGGTCGGAAGCCAAACGCACGTTTTGTCCGCCGCGGCCGATGGCCAGTGCAGCTGGTCTTCCGCCACGACGACATCCACTGCATGTTTATCCTCGTCAATCACGATGCGCGTTACTTCTGCCGGTGAGAGCGCGTTAATCACGAACTGTGCCGTCTCCGGCGACCACAATACCACGTCGATACGTTCGCCTGACAACTCGTTGCTGACGGCGTTCACGCGCGAACCGCGTACGCCGATGCAGGGTACCCCTGCGGATCGATACGTTGATCGTTGGCTTTTACGGCCACTTTCGCCCCGCTGCCCCGGATCGCGTGCAACGGCGCGGATTTCCAATGATCCGTCCTCGATTTCCGGTACTTCCATCGCATACAGCTTAGCTAGGAAATTTTTGTCGGTACGGCTCAGGATGACTTGTTTGCGGCCGGTACTGCCGATTTCGTCTACTCGCAACAGCAAAGCGCGGATACGGTCGCCGCTGCGGAAGTTTTCACGTGGAATCATTTGGTCTCGGGGAATCAGCGCATCCAGTTTGCCCGACACTACCTCCACGATGATGCCGTGGCGTTCGACACGCTTGACCGTACCGGAAACGATGTCTTCTTTCCTTGCCAGAAATTCATTCAGAATCTGCTCGCGCTCGGCATCGCGGATGCGTTGCAGGATGATTTGTTTCGCCGTTTGCGCGGCTTGGCGGCCGAAGCCTTCGTTTTCGAGCTGCTCTTCATAATATTCGCCGATTTGGATTTCCGTACCCGGGATTTCTTCTTGGATTTCCTCGATGGTTTTTTCCACATCGGGATAGGGTATAGTCTTCGTCGGCAACAATCAGCCAACGCCGGAACGTGCGGTATTCGCCCGTATCGCGGTCGATTTCTACGCGCACATCCATATGTTCGCGGTTGGCTTTCTTTTTGGCGGCGGTAGAAAGGGCAAATTCCAGTGCCTGAAACACCACTTCTGTATCTACGTTTTTCTCGCTGGCCAATGCTTCGGCCAATTGCAACATTTCACGACTCATTCTCAGAATCTCCGTTCATTATCAATAACTTTAAAAATTGAATTCGACGCAGACGGGCTTTTGTCGATATTGTCGAATTCAATATCCACACTTTTGCCGTCAAACGAAATGCTGACCGTACCGTTTTCGCAGTTTTCGATACGGCCGATGAAATTCTTTTGTCCGTCAATCGGCAGACGGGTTTTGATTTTGGCCTGCCGTCCCGCAAAACGGACGAAATCGGCGGCTCTTTTCAACAGGCGGTCAAGGCCCGACTGGAAATTTCCAGACGCTTGTAATCAATGTCTTCCACCGTAAAAACGCGGCTCAGATGATTGCTTACAGTCGCGCAGTCTTCCACGGTAATGCCGCCCTCTTTATCTATAAATATGCGCAAATCACCTTGCGCGGTCAGCTCAAAATCCACCAGCTCGTAACCCAAGCCCGGCAGAGTCTTGTCAAGAATATTTTTGAATATCCATGTCGCTCCAGAGTACATAATAAAATGGCCCTATGGCCATTTTTCCTGTAATACGAAAAATTTACTAATTATAACCCGTTTACCGAGAAAATAAAAGTATTGATTTGGCGTGTATTTTTTTAGACGGCCTCGTATCTATCGGGAGCTTTATCCGAAAAAGCTTGCAGGACGCGGATGTGCCGACTAAAAATCATTCGGCCAATCAAACTGTTTATAGGAAACCGCAAAACCATGCCTGCACACACGATTTACAATTTTTCCGCCGGTCCCGCCGTTCTGCCCGAAAGCTGTGTTGCGTACCGCGCAGCAGGAAATGCTCGATTACAACGGCACCGGTTTTTCCCCGTGATGGCGATGAGCCACCGTTCGGACATGTTTTTAAGCATTTTTGCACCACGCCGAACATGACTTGCGCCAACTGCTGAACATTCCGTCGCATTATAAGGTCCTGTTCCTGCAAGGCGGTGCGACCACGCAGTTCAACATGGTCGCCATGAATCTGGCGCACGGTTTCAAACGTGCCGATGCCGTTGTAACAGGTAACTGGAGCCGCATTGCCTACGAACAGATGAGCCGCCTGACTGATGCCGAAATTCATCTGGCGGCAGACGGCGGCAAGCAGTTCGGCTACACCGCCCCTGCCCGCCGTAGAATCATGGGATGTCGACAAGCATTCGGCTTTCGTCCATTTTGTGATTAACGAAACCGTACACGGCCCGCAATATCAAAAACGTACCGAAACTTTCAGACGGCCTGCCGCCTTTGGTGTGCGATATGTCAAGTGAAATCTTATCGCGCGAATTCGAGTGAACGATTACGGTTTGATTTACGCGGGCACAGAAAAATATCGGCCCTGCCGGTGCGACTGTGGTTATTATCCGTGAAGACTTGCTCGAGCGTTGCCCGAAAGACATCCCCTGACGTGTTCAACTACCAATCGCATATCAAACGCAACGGTATGTACAACACGCCTGCGACTTATCCGATTTATATGGCGGGTTTGCGTTCCGCTGGCTGCTGACACAGGGCGGCGTGAAAAATCGAAGCGGTCAACAACCTGAAAGCCGAAACGCTCTACCGCGCCATCGACGGCAGCGGCGGCTTCTATATCAATAATATTCAAGCCGATGCCCGCTCAAAAATGAACGTTATTTTCAAAAACGTCCGATCCTGACTTGGACGACACCTTCGTCCGTGAAGCCGAACTGCGCGGGTTATGCGCTTTGAAAGGCTACAAACTGCTGGGCGGAATGCGCGCCAGTATCTATAACGCCATGCCGCTTGAGGGCGTGGAAGCCTTGGCTGCATTCATGCAGGATTTCCAACGCCGTTACGGTTGAATGACCGGCAGGTCCGTCTGAAAATAAAGATAAGGGATTTTCAGACGGCCTCATATCCGACCAGTCCGAACGGCCTGTTTTGAATTTATGCTATAACCCTCTTTTTCACACATTTATCAAAGGTATGCCATGGATGCCTCCACCTTCTGACCACCCGCCGCTCTTCGAAAATTTTGACTCGCTCCGGCTCCGAACGCGGAACAAATCGAGCAGATGTTGCAAGCCGCGACGCAAGTGCCCGATCACGGCAATATGCGCCCGTTCCGTTTTACCGTCATCGAAAGCGAAGACGGTTTGTCGTATTTCCGCAAACTGCTGACCCAAACCGTAACCGAATGCAATTTCGGTGAGATTCGATGAAAAAGCCGAAAAAGTCGGCAATATGGCACCGCTGGTTATCGGCGTAACATTTAGTCCGAACTGCTCTTCGCCAAAAACCGAAACCGGAATGGGAGCAGATGCTCAGCGCAGGATGTTCCGCCTGTATGCCCTGCAACTGGCGGCCTCGGCCCAAGGGTTCGGACAATGTCTCGGATTACAGGCTTGTGGTGAACAGCCCGCAACTGCGAGAAGCGTTTGATTGCAGCGATCGGGAAAAATCATCGGTTTGATTATGGTCGGGACTTCCGCCGAAGAAACCGCGGGTCCGAAAAATACGGATTTATGACGAGTTCGTTACCCACTGGTAACGGAAGTTTTTGCACTCCCTATATTTTCTCAGACGGCCTTCCTTCTTAATTGAAACAATAGGACAAAAAGGCTGTCTGAATCCGCCGTGAAAATCAATATGCCCTTCCGATAACAAGGGAAAACTTCGGCACCCAATCCCAATCTCCTTTTAGCCGGCAAACCAAAACGTTGACTGAAACCCACAGCCCCCCAACAGTTACATCACAGTAGAAAGGCCGTCTGAAAATACTTTTCGACGGCCTCCAACGGTTTCAAATCCCTATCAGGCAGGGTTCATGAAGTTTTCAATTTCCTGCGAGGATCATCCGGCGTCGCACCGCGCCGCGCCGCAACCAACGCGCCCAGTGCCGTGCGAAGGTAAGCGCCTCCTGCGGTTCGGAATTGTTCAACAGTTTGTAAGTCAAACCGCCCTAAGAAACTGTCGCCCGAACCCACGGTGATCGGCCACTTTACACGGAAACCGCAATGTCTGTGCAATTTACCTTTCTGATACAACACCGCACCGTGTCCCCCTAGAGTAACGCATATATTGGGAACGCCGGCCAGCTTGGCCAAAAATGCGATGTTTTGTTCGATAGAATGATATGGAGAACCGTAAATTTCGGACAGTTCATACAATTCGTCATCGTTCAGTTTGACCAAATCCACCTTTTTCATGGTATCCAGCAGACGGTCTGTATCGTAAAACGGTTTGCGCAAATTGACGTCGAAAATCTTGAATTTCGCTTTCTCAATCAGCTTATCCAAAGTCGAACGAGAAACCTCATCACGAGTCGCCAAACTACCGAAAATGAAAGCGTCGGATTCGGCCACACGCTGCAAGGCCTCTTCCTGCAACTGAATTCTGTCCCAAGCGCAGGATAGACTACTTTCGCAGCTTGCACTGCCGCACCTCGTTCAACTTGACTTCTCACCAGCTGGTAGCCTGATCGGATACCTGCAACAAATCGGTATTGACGTTTTTACCTTTAATCTGACGCAACAACTCTTCACCGTCGGCATCATCGCCGCGGCAGCTGATAATACTGCCGCCGACACCGAGCGATTCCAACCGCACTCGACATTCAAAGGTGCCACCCAATACTTTACCCGTAGGGAAATCGTCCCACAGCACTTCACCGAAGCAAGTTACTTTCATTACGACTCTTCCTTAATCAACGACTTAGACAATTCTTCCAATGGTACGCCTTTGGTTTCCGGCATCATGAACATTACGAATACTCAATTGCAATACCACTCATGGCTGTAAAGCAGGCGAACACCCAGCTTGCACCGATTTCATCAAACAAATAGGGAATCGCAGCAGGAATCGCTGGCAGCAAGCACCCAGTGGGTCGAACTGCCCAACGCCTGACCTTGCGCACGCAGGTGACTCGGGAAAATTTTCAGAGATAAACACCCAGATTACCGTACCCCGCCAACGGCGTGGGCAGCGAGAAACAGGAAGAAAAACAGCGGTACCATCATGCCTTTCCATCCGAGGAAGAAAGACAATGACACTAAGCCGAGCGAAAACAATATAGCCAAAAGAACCGATGTACATCAGTTGACGGCGGCCGAATTTATCGATTAAAGACAGGCCTACGAAGGTAAAAATCAGATTGACAACACCGATACCCACGCTGCTCAATAAAGCCGAACTTTTTTCCAAACCGGCAATTTCAAAAATACGCGGCGCGTAGTACAGGAAGGCATTGATACCCGACATTTGGTTGAAAACGCAATCAGAAAAGCCAGCAATACCGGCAGACGGTATTTTTCAGCAACAGACTTTCTTTTTTGCCGCCATCTTTCTGCGCGGAAGCCACCAGTTCGTTAATGTCCGCCTCCAGGGTTGATTACCGCCAACACTTTACGCGCATCCTCAATGCGGCCTTTCATGACCAACCAACGCGGCGACATCGGAATGCCGAGTACCATTAAGGTATAAATCGCAGCCGGCACGACCTGAACACCCAGCATCCAACGCCAAGTGTTCGCACCCAAATCAAGGTTTGAGAAAATAAAATTGGAAAGATAAGCAATTAGAATACCGAATACGATATTGAACTGATACATCGCCACCAAGCGGCCGCGTTTGTCCGCCGGAGAAATTTCGGTAACGTAGGCGGGTGCGGCAATGGTCGATGCACCGACACCCAAGCCGCCGATGAAACGGAAGCAAGCAAAGAAATAAGGATCGCGAACGAGCGCAGACCCTAGAGAACCGACAACATACAGGATACCGATGGCAATCAGCGTTTTTACGGCCAAATTTATCGGTTGGAATACTGCCGAACAGCGCACCGATAACCGTACCCCATAGGGCGGATGCCATGACGACCCACCCGTGAAACAGACTGGAGCTGTTCCACAAATGCTGTAACGCCTGATCCGCGCCGGAAATCACTACGGTATCGAAACCGAACAGGAAACCCGCCAGCGCCACCGTGATGGGACCAGATGAGAAGTTTTGACTGATTCATAAAGCGCCCTCACTTGATTTAAAGTTAAGAAGAATAGTCTGATACCACAATGCACATCGCCGATACCACATACGTGGCAAAACGGTAAAACTTCCGGTTTTCAGTCTGTTTCCTGATAAGGTGTCGTGAGGCGGCGGGCCTTTTTGAAATTGTTATTACACAGTGCAGGCAACGCCTTTGTAATAAAATTTACAATAGAAACTCTATATATAAACTATTATGTTTTAAAACATCAGCGCTTTTGCATAGCAAATATCAGTTTCATACTGCGATAAACTTGACCATCTCGCAACCCTTTTTCCGATTTATCTCTTTACAGAAGGAAAACGCTTATCTACTTTTTCTTTCAACCTCTCTTCTATCTGACACTGATTCTTAGTATTTAATGAAATTTAAAATACACTAAACAAGCAATATTCGAATTATCAACAGGTTCTATAGTATACATGTCGCCTAACCATTGAAACAAAAGGCCGTCTGAAAACAATCAACCATATTTTTCAGACGGCCTCAATACCGGCCGACAACAGATGTCGACCGGTCACCGATTTTTGGCAAACTCAATTTGCCAATGTTTTCTCCAAATCAGCCAAAATAGTTTCCAACTCCGCGCGTACTTCTTTCGCATCAGCAGCCGGATTCCCTTCCGAATCCAGCGCATTATGATTGAAAACTATCCACGAAGGAGTAAATGTATCTTTTCAATTTCAGCAGTTTAACCACATCCAGACGAGTATAACGGTTTCCGCTGTAACCAATAACAGCACCATTCTCGCGCTGCCACTGGGCAGACTGCGACGGGCTGATCTGCACAACTACACCTCGTCAAGCGTGAAATAGCGTTTGGCGGGAACAGCAGGACGATTAGCGTTGTTTGTCATAGTAATGCTCCACCATGCCTTTGAGTTTTTGGCTGGCATGGAAAGTTACTACGCGGCGGGCGGTAATCGGTACTTCTTCGCCGGTTTTTCGGATTACGGCCGGGACGTTGCGGTTTGTCGCGCAACTGAAAAATTACCGAAACCGGAAATTTTGATTTCTTCGCCGCGTGCCAAAGTGCTGCGGATTTCTTCAAAAAGAGTTCGACGATTTCTTTGGCATCGTTTTTGGTTACATTGCTGACTTTATCTACCAAAATATCGGCCAATTCTGGCTTTAGTTAGTGTCATATTATTACCTTCTGTTGTAACTAGGTGCAGATTATTACCAATTTCTATTTAAAATTCAAGCGAATATTTATTTTTAACTGCGAAGTTGCGCTCCCGCAGCAGTTGCCGCATCAATCAGTTTTCCGATAACCGGCTCGACTGTTTCATCCGTCAGCGTGTTTTCCATATCCTGCAAAATCACTTTGACCGCCCATGCTCTTCATCCCTTCAGGCAGGCCCTGTACCGTGATACACGTCAAACACGCTGATTTCCTGACCAACTTGTTTGCCGCGCCTTTCAATGCGGCCAACAAATCATCATGGGTCATGGTTTCAGCGCATGACAAACGCCAAATCCCTGCGGACCGGCTGGAATTTCGATACTGCCTGATAGCGCGTTTTTCCGCGCTCCAACACCGCTGCCATGTCGATTTCAAATACCAGCGGCGCTTGCGGCAAGTCGTATTTTTGCAGCCACTTCGGATGCAATTCGCCGACAAAGCCGATGACTTGGCCGTCTGAAACGATATTGGCGGCGCGGCCGGGATGCAGGGCGGGATGTTCGGTTTTGACGAACTCAACTGCTTTGTTTTTCAAAAATTTTCACATCAGCCTTGATGTCGTAAAAATCTGCGTTGCGCGTTTTTCTCGCCCCATTGTTCGGGCATCGCCGCGCCGTACCACAGGCCGCCGATGCGTTCGTTTTGTACGGAAACCGGCCGTCTGAATCTTTGCTGAACACGCGGGCGATTTCAAACACGCGACGTGGCTTTTGCTTGCGGTTCAGATTGTTCTGCAAAATTTCCACCAAGCCGCCGATGAGCGTGGAACGCATCACGGCATACTGCGCCGCCAGCGGGTTTTGCAGGCGGATGGGGTTGGCGTTGGCGGCAAAATCGAGTTCCACTGCTCGTCAACGAAGGCATAGCTGACCACTTCGCGGTAGCCGCGCGCCGCCATTTCGTTATAAACGGCAAAACGCGGACGGCGGGTTTCGGGCAGCGCCAGCGTTTTTCGAACGACCCGACGTGTAATCGTCAGGGGATATTTTTCATAGCTGTAAACTCGGAGCGTTTCTTCAATCAAATCGGACTTCGATTTCGATGTCGAAACGGAAACTCGGCGCGGTAACGCGGAAGCCTTCCACCGTTTTCTCAGGCTGCAAGCCCGAGCTGCAAAAACGGTTTCCACCTGTTCGGCAGGAATGTCCACGCCCAACACGGTTTTCAGACGACCCGACGCAATCCAACCTGCTTGGCTTCGGGCACGCACAGCGCTTCCACCATTTCACCCTGCAGCGCCGCCGCAGATTTGCAAAACCAATTCGGTAGCGCGTTCGATGGCATCAGCCTGTAAACGGTAATCCACGCCGCGCTCAAAGCGGAACGACGAATCCGAGCCAAAACCGTATTGGCGCGATTTCCCTGCGATGATTTCAGGCGCAAACCAAGCCGCTTCCAGCACGATATTTTTGTGTGTCGTCTGAAACCGCGCTTGCCGCGCCGCCCATCAGGCCTGCCAAACTCAACGCGCCTTTTCATCGGCCACTACCAAGGTGTTTTCAGACAAAGACACGGTTTTTCTCGTTCAGGCATTCCAGCATTTCACCTTCGCGCGCACGGCGGATGCGCAGGCTGCCTGAAAGTTTATCAGCATCAAAACATGCATCGGCTGACCGATTTCCAGCATCACATAATTGCCAATGTCCACCAGCGCGGAAATACTGCGGATGCCGCTGCGCTCCAAACGCTGCTTCATCCAATCCGGCGTGGCGGCGCATGCGTTCACGTTTTTCAATCACGCGGCTGATAAAGCGGCCGCAATCGGCAGGCGCATCAATCTGCACGGGCTGTTTGCGGCTACCCGCGATTGGCGCGGCATGGATTGCAGGCTGCTTGAACGCACAACCTGTCAGCGCGGATACTTCGCGCGCAATGCCTTTGATGCTCAGGCAGTCGGCACGGTTCGGCGTGATTTTCAGCGTGAACACCGTATCGTCCAAATCTAGATATTCACGGATGTTTGCACCGACAGGCGCGTCTTGCGGCAGAATGTGCAAGCCGTTCACGCCGTCGTCAGGCAGACCGAGCTCATCGGTGGAACACAACATGCCGTTCGACACCACCCCACGCATCTTGGTCGGCTTGATTTTGAAATTGCCCGGCAACACCGCACCCGGCAGCGAACACGGCACTTTGATGCCCGCTTTTACATTCGGCGCACCGCACACATCTGCACCAACTCACCCGTACCCGCATCGACTTGGGTAACGTTCAAACGGTCGGCATCCGGATGTTTTTCAACGGATTTCACTTCGGCAATCACCACGCCCGTAAACGCAGGCGCGGCAGTCTCGGCTTCTTCCACTTCCAAGCCGGACATGGTTAACAGATGTTCCAGCTTATCGGCGGAAAGTTCGGTATCGGCTTGGGTTTTCAGCCATGAGTAGGAGAATTGCATGTTATGTTCTCAATCAACCAATTAACTTTTTGTATCAGATTTTGTTTTCAGACGACCTGTTTATGTTAGTGTAGGCTGCTTTTTAACTGTTGCGGCTGTTGCTTTCAGATAGTCTTTTCAAACCTTAAGCAATCAAATCAATAATATTGTTAACGAACCACGCCAGCAAGGCATAGCCTGAGGTGACACTCACCGTAAACGCCACACGCCCCAGCTTTTAAACCACGGCATCAAACCAACTACCGATCGCGGTGGCAAAACAGGATACGGCAAAATGCGCTAAATCCGTAATTCGACCACCTTATTGCACCTCCACATCGTCACCGGTCAGGGTTTTCAAATCGGCCAACGACAAAGAGCGGTTTTCGCAATAGATGGACAGCAACCACAGTGCAACAGCAAGTGCATAGCAGAGCAGATGGGCGATATAGCGTTTCAAGCGCCTCGGCTTTCGGCAAGCAAATCTGATTTTCACTTTCGCTGCAGCTGCACGCTTTTCAAGTAACCTTTATCGTGCTATTTCAGCGTAATTTCTGCAAAAACGGATAAAAGGCAAATTTGCATAAAAGAGAAGCCAATCGAGGTCGGCGATATGTAGCTGTATCCGCCAAAATACTTTTCTGCGCTTTTCGACTGATATTCTACATTTTTGTGAGGCGAGCTCAAGAAAACAGCGCATCCACTTCTGCTGCGCTGCCGACGGTGTCATGCGCCAACGTAAAACATGCGACAAACCGCTACCCCTGCACTAATACCTGCGCGTCTTGCGCTAAGGCTTCCTTACCAAACAGGAGCAAACCGCAGCGCGCTCCTGTTTCACGCAATGTTTTTCTATTACTGTCCACCGTTTCCCTGCCAACCGAATATGTCTTGGTACAAAAACGGCGAAATAGCAGTTGTCGCCTCACGCCGAGCGTGTGATGTGGTTAATATGCTGCTCCATAACGTTTTTCTATATTGGTTTAGTAAGCTCCAGTATTGCTAGGCTGCCTGAATCCGCTGCGGATATAACTCAGCCAGTTTGAGCAACTTCAGGCCGTAAAACTGGCTTCGAATACAGCATCGAATTTCGTATTGCGGCGCGCGTTGAACCGCTACATCCCAGTTGCCCGCCGTGCCTCTCGGCATGAGATAGTGTCCACTGAAGCAAAACCTAAAAAGCCGCCAAAGCAGCGCGTTTTCAGATAGCTCGATGCAAAATCCACGTGCGCCATCGTCCATCGCATAAACACTACCGCTAGCCTGCAACGGTAGTACTTTATGCGCACTCATCAGCCCTCGCGGTGTACCATCCGCTCCGTAGCGGAACGTTTCGCCAGGCACAACTAAATTATCTAACCAGTCTTTCAAACGGGCGGGAATGCCGAAGTTGTACATCGGATAGGCAATGACGAGTCGGCGGGCGGATTTGACTTGATTTACTACCGACATCAGTCGTGCCAGCAAAGCGGTCTCGTTCGCATCTCGGCTGCTGCCCTTTGGAACACAGTTGCGACAAACATTTCCAGAACCGCCTTATCCAGCGGCTGTATGTCAGTCTCTGCCAAATTAACAGTTTGTGCACTACCTACGGGCAGTTTGGATAACAGGTGTGCAACCATGCGATTGGTGGCGGAAGCAGAGGAATACGGTCAGGGTGTGCGTTGATAATCAGAGTATCCATAGTTTCGGCATCCTTGTATTTACAATGAAAATAAACAATTGGTTGGAATCAGGTTTAGGGCTTGTAGCCCAGATTAACAAATCCGACATTTCAAGCTTATTTGAAAGGCAAGTAAGGCTACTTTTTAGGTTCAAACCGCCTGAAATAGCAGATGCAATGAAGTTAAACTGCTTAGCCACAAACTGCTTCAAAAAGTTCCAAATCGTTATCAAAACAGTCGCAACCATTCACGTTGTAACGCAACACATGAACGAATGAGGCCGATGCCGAAGGCGAAACCGGTGTATTTCTCTCTCGGTCGATATTCACGTTTTTCAACACGTTGGGATGCACCATACCGCAGCCGCCGACTTCCAGCCATTTCCGTTTTCGCCCATGATATCGATTTCAGCGGGACGGTTCGGTAAACGGAAAGAAAGACGGACGGAAACGTACTTTTGCAAAATCATCGCGTCTGAAAAAGCGGCGGATAAAAGTCGGTATCACGGCTTTCAAATCGGCGAAAAGTTACACCCTCTTCCACCCACAGGTCAGCTTGGTGGAATATAGGCGAGTGTAGTGCATCGCTGTCCACACGGTAAACGCGGCTGGAGCAATACGCGGATGGCGGCTCTTTTTATCGAGCATGTAGCGGATTTGACCGGGAAGTGTGCGTACGTAAAATATCGCTGCTTTGACGTAGAACGTATCTCGCATGGCGCGTGCCGGTGGTTTGCGGGAATGTTCAGGGCTTGAAGTTGTGAAATTGTCTTCGATTTCCGCCGTCCGCCACTTCAAAAACCACATGCCGTAAAGAGTTCGACCACGCGCTGCAAGAATATGGATGCAGAGACCGCCATTTTCCTGCGTGCGTCCGGGTAGGGTGTAATATCGAGGCTTCAAGCGGCAAGCTGGGCTTTAAGTTTGGGCTTCGTTGAGGGTAATTTTACTTATTGTTAAAAGGCCGTCTGAAACTGGTTTTTACATTCACGACGGCGCGCCTATGGTTTTGCGCGCCTTCAGGCGACATTTGACCTAAAGTTTTCAGGGAGTCCATCGCCTGCCGGTTTTACCAAGATAGAGCCATTTGTTCTAGAGCGTTGAAGTCTTGCGCGGCTTCTATGGCGGCAGCAATGCCTTCGCAAACGATACGGTTTACATTTTCCATAGTGCTTTATCGTCTGTCGGTTGATGATGGGTCGTCTGAAATAATGAGGCCGCCTGTATGGGTTTGGTGCTGCCAAACTTTTCAGACGACCTTTATCGTTTACGGCCAATCCGTTTGATAGAATCGACGGTTTAGCGCAAATCAATTCAAAAAAAATAGGCTTTAAAGAAAGAAAATCAATCACATAGACTCTTCTTCAAATAAAGAAAAAAGGAAGCCGTAGCCTTTAAATTCTTTTTAGATTAAGCAACTAAAGCAGCTTTGGCTTAAACCACTGTGCAAAGCGGCTTTATCAACAGCCAGATCAGCCAATACTTTGCGGTCGATAGAGGCGTTTCCAGACCGTTCAAGAACTACCAGCAGACCACTACGGGCACCCGGTATCGACATGAACAATCCACAGTTGATGGAATTGCGTTTGCGCGACGACGGTCACGGTATGCGCATTGACCGGCTTTCATTACCGCTTCGTTTAGCAACGCGGCATACGTTTTTATTGACGACTGCGTAGCTTTGGCTAACGCGAAGATTTTTGGTGACGGGCACGAGTGGTTTACACCGCGTTTTACGCGTGTATATTCTAAAGTCCTTAAGCGTAGGGTAACATTTTAGCAACAGCTAAATCGCGATCGTTCACTATAGAGGTACCGCGCAGTTGGCGTTGTTTCTAGTGGTCTTTTGGTCAAGATGGCGTCGAACGCATGAGCGCGTTTTACACCGCCGTTACCCAGTACTTTGAAGCGTTTTTTCTGCGCTAGACTTGGTTTTCATTTTAGGCATGGAAAACTCCCCATTCGCTATTAGATGCAAGGCATCAGGTTTTGAAACATTGGTTTCAAACACTTGAACCTAAAATGCTACGGTTTTTAAGGTTAATCAAAAGCTTACCTGAAGCGGCAATCGGAGTAGCTGAAATTATACTTTATTTTTTCTTCGGTGCAATCATCATCACTACTTGCGATTTTAAGCCTCCATTTTAGGAAGGATTCGATTTGGAGCCACTTCCGGCCAAATCCTCTCTTCACGCTCTAAAAAAGTTGCGCACCGAGTTGTTGGGTGTCATTTCACGTCCGCGGAAACGAAGTACATT